>Ga0194113_10000026_pt1 | contig 145573 bp, 157 predicted proteins | sample TA2MahC200mmetaG_FD_146193 | JGI IMG/M metagenome (GOLD analysis project Ga0194113, IMG submission 146193) | Freshwater microbial communities from Lake Tanganyika, Tanzania - TA2015017 Mahale Deep Cast 200m | ecosystem: Environmental > Aquatic > Freshwater > Lake | place: Tanzania: Lake...
CGTTGGAGCAAGAACCAATCAGATTGGAATTCTTAGAGGAAGCTCTGGTTGCTTAAAGGTTGACTGAAATGACAGAAGGGTATAGGATATGGCTAGATCGAATTTCCACCAGTTACGTGACGCTGCCAAAACCTTTATGCATAATGCCCATCTTAATGAGGGTGGCAAGGTGCTCGATATCCCCAGCAAACCCCCTCCCTACAAAACTAACACCAGCAGCTATAGCCAAAGCGATAGGATTTTCTGGTATCCACGAGCCTTCCGGCGTAGTCTTGGTGACAAGACCAAGGTCACTGGTAGGAGACGCCTGCCCTTTGGTCAGACCGTAAATCTGGTTATTGTGTACCAAATAGGTGATATCATGATTACGCCGCATGGCATGTATAAAATGGTTTCCTCCCTCTCCATAGCCATCCCCATCGCCACCCACTGCGATGACAATGAGTTCTGGATTAACTATCTTGGCACCGATAGCAGCAGGAAGCGTCCTGCCGTGAAGCACATTGAGCACATTACATCTAGTGTAATGTGGCAACTTCCCTGCCTGTCCGATGCCGGAGACCATCAGCACCTTGTAAGGCTCAATTTGAAGCTCGACCAGTGCCTTCTTAACACCATTCAAGATGCCGAAGTTACCGCATCCCGGACACCAGGCGGTAGCACCCCCAGCATAATCAGCCATCGTTACTGCCATTACAACACCCCCTTTCTGACCTCTCGAACAAGGTATGCCGGCGTGAAAGGACGCCCGTCATATTTAATGATTTTACGGTCAGGTTTTATATTCGTCTCCGCCTGGATTAGATGTGAAAGTTGTCCTGTAGCATTATTCTCAATTACACAGATGTTTCGAGCACCGCCCAGGGTATCGGCTACTGCCTCAGCGGGAAATGGCCAGAGTTCGGTCAAGTGAACCAGGTTGACGCTAAACTGTTCCTGATGCAATATGTCTACGGCTTCACGAATGGCTCCATAGGTACTGCCCCAGCCGACAAGAGTCATATCCGCTTTTTGAGGGCCGTACACCTTAGGGGAAGCAATCTCCTTTCTGAGGCCTGATAACTTCCGCATCCGCTTCTCCATTATCCGAATTCTGGTTTCTGCATCCTCGATTAGGTGCCCCTCTTCGTTATGCTCATCTGAGTCAGTCATAACCAGAATCCCTTCCTGCTGAAGAGGAAAGGCTCGGGGAGAAATGCCCGACTCAGTTATCTTATGCCTCCTGTAATCCGCTACCACCTCCCCTGAAAAGAGAAGGCCTCTTTCAATAACAACTTTCGACAGGTCAAATACGTCATTAGTGGCGTAAGAGCTAGCCAGGTGCTGGTCAGTCAACAAAATGACAGGTGTCTGATACTTTTCCGCAAGGTTGAAAGCTTTAATAGTCAGCCAGAAGGCATCTTCACAAGTGGCTGGAGCCAGAACAGCACGAGGAAATTCCCCATGACCGGCATGAATGGCGAATTCAAGCTCACCTTGTTCCGTCCTTGTAGGTAATCCTATCGCGGGGCCCGGCCGTTGCCCAAGCACAATCACAATAGGGGTTTCCGTCATGCCCGCGAGGCTTAAGCCCTCGACCATGAGGCAAAAACCCCCACCAGAGGTAGCTGTCATGGCTCTGACGCCAGCATAGCTAGCGCCGATTATCATATTTATTGCCGATATCTCATCTTCAGGCTGCACCACTACTATGCCAAACTCTTTGGCCTTAGCTGCTATGTACTCCATGATAGGAGTGACCGGAGTCATCGGGTAGGCTGCCACAAATTTACAGCCAGCAGCCATAGCCCCCAAAGCTACAGCCTCATTTCCATTTAGTAGCATTCCCTTGGCATCGCTAATCGTGCCGAGGTGGTAGCCAAAGTCTCGCTTAAAATTATCTTTAGCGTAGTCATATCCGGCCTTGGCTGCTTTGGCATTGGCTTCTCCGGTCTCACCAGCGCCGAAATGGTCTCGCAAGACCTTATCCACTATCTCAAAATCATATTCCACCAAGCTCAGAGCAGCACCGAGAGCAACAGTATTTGACATTAGCTTGTTTCCCACCTTCTCCTCAGCTAGCCGCTCCAGCGGCACACTAAACAGGTCGCCATTATTCCCGGTATCCTTCACCTTATCGCCATCGAAAATAACAACCCCCATTTTAGCTAGCTCTTTTTGATGCAGGCCTATGCTTTCCTTATTCAAGGCAATCAATACATCCACAAGTTCGGCGATGGCTCCTACCTCAGAGTCCTTCACCCTGACTCGGAAAAAGTTGTGCCCACCCCTTACTCTAGATTCATAGTCTTGGTCAGCGAAAATGTGATAGCCACCTCGTGCGAAAACTTTGCCCAGCAAAAAGCCAACAGATTGCACTCCCTGGCCTGCTTCTCCTCCAACCATGAAATTGACATCTATTGACATCGTCTAAGCCTCCCCAAGTTTCACCACTTTAAGATGCTGGTGAAACAATGCATCAACCATTCCAGTAAAGCGGACAATCGCAATTGTCTTGGGATCAATCGTAACAAAAACCAGCGACGACCCCCTGCCCCTATACAACAAAGGCTATATTTCTACTAACACCTTGTCACCTTCGACTTTTACTTTATGCGTATCAAGTGGTTTGGGCCCCTTGACTGCTTTGCCTACCGCGGAAAGAACCCCCGACCCTTTTAGCCAGCGAACAACATGTCCGTCGGTAAGGTCAAACTGAGAACCATGCAGAGGGCAAGTGACTACAGTTCCTTCTAAACTGCCCCGTGACAAATTTCCTCCAAAATGAGGGCATCGGTTAGCAGTAGCATAATACTTGCCCCCAACCCTAGCTAGAAGGATTTCTTTGCCTTGAACCACGACCTCCTTCATCATCCCATCTTTGAACTCGCTAGGCTTGCCTGCTTCAACAAAAGTACCCATGCTACACCTCCAATGTTTGGTACAACCGACAAATAAATTGACAAGGGATGTCATTACGAGGAGCCCTTCCACGGAAGGGCGACGTGGTAATCTCGGCGGGAGAAGGAATAACATGGGATTGCCACGCGGAGTTTACCCTGAGCCATGTGAGATTCTTCGCTGCACTCAGAATGACAGAAAGCGAAGGACTCGCAATGACACACACTCCTTTACCAATGATAAGTTGCCTATTTCAGTCGACTTTCCACCACAGCCCAGTTTATGTTCTTGAAAAAGACCTCGATGTAGTCAGCTCGCTTCAGTCCGTAATCGGTGATAAAGGCATGCTCGAAGACGTCCATTACCAAGATGGGGACACAACCAGCAGGATGGCCAACATCATGCTCATTTATCCATTGGTTGAAGAGTTTCCCGCTCACATTATCCTGGTATAAGATTACCCAGCCGATGCCGCGCATAGTGCCTGTGCCTCTGAAATCTTTCTCCCAATCTTCGTAGCTGCCAAAGTTCTCAGCCAGTTTCTTCGCCAGCCTCCCTGACTTATCTACTGCTGCTTTGCTGCCGAGATTATCGAAGTAATACTCATGTAACCGCATCCCGTTGAATTCCCAGCCCATCCGCCGTTTGAGTTCGGCGTATTCCGGCGTGCCAACCTTGCCCTCCTTCAACATAGAAGCCAATGTGTCCATCAGCTTATTGGTATTGGTTACATAGCCCTGGTAGAGAGTAAAGTGATTCTTCAGCAGCGTTTCGCTGAATCCCTCCATTCCGATTAACTTGCTGTAATCTTTTGCCTCGTAAGCCATTTTCCCCTCCTTTTCGATTTATTTGACTAACGTCATTGGTTTACCACAGCAAACTAGCTCACCGCCTCCAACCTTTTTCACTTCAACCACATTTCCGCAAATCTCGCACCTGAAGATTCCCCCAACTGCCTTAACCTTTGCCATTTCATCTCTCCTTTAGTGAATATGATTTCAATGATTAAACTCGATTACGGCGATTTATCGCTGCTATCTTCTTTACTTTTCGACTTCCTTCAGCAGGTCATCGAATATTTCTACATGATACAATTCGTGATCCCTTATCCGCTTGAGCAGCTTTTTCAGGTCAGGCACAGTGACCTCTTTGGCCGCGCGGTCATACTCGGCAGCTACTTCCTTTTCTATTTTGATATCAGCACGGAGCATATCGCCCATCTTGGTCGATTTATCAACCTTGGTATGCTCCATCCTGGGATTCCCCTTGCCGCTGACTATCTCTTCAGCCAGCCAGCCCATATGCTGCATCTCATTTATTGCCTGGTCCTGCATCTCTTCCTTCATCTCCTCGTTCGTCGCCATATAGGAATGCAGCAAATATTGAAGGATGACCGTATATTCATGTTCAATACCCCAGTTAAGAATCTGAGCCACCTTGTCCTTGCGGTCACCCCGCAGGTCTTTAGCACCTTCCTTCTTTGCTTTGTCCACGAAATGAGCGAAGTCACCGTGGTGGGACTCCTCGTCCGACAGGATGCGTTTCAGCAACCGCTTTATCTTGCGGTCACCGATAGCCTTGATGTGCTCCTTATACATAGTTATGGCATCCTCTTCCAGCAGCACATCGTTCTTCATCCAATCAGAAACCGACTTGCCCTCCATGCGCATCTTGCCTCTTTTCATACTGGGCTTTCCACCCAATTCAACGATGGTCTCGGCCAGCCAATCGAGATGGCGCATCTCCTCACGGGAAATGGCTTCAATCTCGCAGGCCAACTCGCCTTCGCCCATGGCATAGGCATGGGTCAGGTACTGGATGATAGCACCATGTTCCCCCTCGAGGTCTTTATTCAGTAAAGCGATGATTTCTTCTTTTTTCATTTGCCCCCTCCATAAACTTATTTCATTGTGTGGCTAATGGCGAATTCAAGAGCAACTCACGACTGCTTAGATAAACGCATTAGCTGTCATTTGCTTTTCCGGGCGAGGTATTTCTCCGGTTTCTCGTCGAAAGCCTTCTTGCAGGCTACCGAGCAGAAGTAATATTTCTTTCCCTTATACTCAGAAGTGGCTGCAGCCTTTTTCTCACTTACCACCATATTGCAAACCGGGTCTATTGCCATCTGTTCACCTCCTTCGGTAAATTTTTCGAACTTAGCCGCCTTGAACGCCCTCAGTCGCAGCGAATTACTCACCACGGTGATGGAACTGGCCGCCATAGCAGCCGCCGCCAGCATCGGATTCAGGAAACCGTAATTGCCGAAAATGAAATGCAGCCCGGAAGGAATGCCGGTACGGCCAAAGAACAGATACAACACGCCAGCGGCCACTGGTATCAGTGTTACGTTATAGGCAAATGCCCAGAAGAGGTTTTGCCTGATGGTCCTCATAGTGCGCTTGCTTAAGGATATGGCGGTCACAATGCCGCCCAGATCGCCGCTGATGAGCGTAATATCACCGGTTTCCATGGCCACGTCGGTGCCAGTGCCTATGGCTATCCCGACGTCTGCCTGAGCCAGCGCCGGGGCATCGTTTATGCCATCGCCCACCATGGCCACCACCTTGCCCTCGTCCTGCAACCTCTTGACCTCTGCCGCCTTATTCTCAGGCAAGACCTCAGCCAATACGCGGTCAATGCCTGCTTCCCGGGCAATGGCTTCGGCGGTACGAGTGTTGTCGCCGGTGATCATCACCACCTCGATGCCCAACTTGTGCAATGCCTCAACTGCCTCTTTGGCATTGGGCTTCAGGGTATCAGCCAGGGCAATGATGCCAGCCGCTTTGCTGTCCACACTGAAGAACAATACCGTTTTGCCTTCGCCCCAGAGCCGCTCGGCCTCTTTAGCCAGGCCATCCAGTGAAATCCTTCTATCCTTAATCAGAGCAAGGTTGCCCAGCAGGAGGCTTTTCCCACCCACCTTAGCCTCCACCCCATGTCCAGGCATAGCCTTAAAATCCAAAACCTTAGATAATTCCAGATTCTTCTCCGAGGCTGCTTTGACTATGGCCTGAGCCAATGGATGTTCTGAATCATGCTCAACCGAAGCCGCCAACCGCAGGACTTCAGCTTCAGCGAAAGATGGTGAACCGATTATATCAGTAACCATAGGTTCACCCTGGGTCAGCGTTCCTGTTTTGTCCAGCAGCACAGAATTTATTTTATGTACCCTCTCCAATGCCTCACCGCTCCTGATGAGCACGCCGTTCTCGGCTCCTTTACCCGTGCCCACGATAATGGCGGTGGGCGTGGCCAGGCCCAGTGCGCAAGGGCAGGCGATGATAAGCACAGCTACAAAATTGAGCAGGGCATAGGTCAGTGCCGGCTGCGGCCCCACGAAATACCAAATACTGAAGGTGAGTATGGCAATGCCTATCACTATTGGCACAAAGTAGCTGGAAATGACATCAGCCAGGCGCTGAATAGGTGCTTTGCTTCCCTGCGCTTCCTCTACCAGCCTGATAATCCGAGCCAGCGTGGTATCCTTGCCCACTCTCGTTGCCTTGAATTGAAAACTACCCATCTTGTTGATAGTACCGCCGATGACCGTGTCACCAACATTCTTGTCCACGGGGATGCTCTCCCCGGTTATCATAGATTCATCAACGCTAGAATAACCCTGGCGGACGATGCCATCAACGGATATCCGCTCGCCCGGCCTCACCAGTATAAGGTCTCCAACCTGTACATCCTCCACTGAAATCTCCGTCTCTTTGCCATCGCGGATAACCATTGCTGTCTTGGGCTTAAGCCCAATAAGTTTTTTTATTGCCTCTGAAGTCTGTCCCCTGGCCCTGGCCTCTAAGAAGCGACCCAGCAAAATCAGGGCTATGATCACGGACGCGGTGTCAAAATAGAGGCCAAGCTCGATACCTGCCGTAGCAAAGAGGCCGGGGAAGAGGACAACCACCATGCTGTAAAGATAGGCCGCTGAGGTGCCAACGGCTATCAGCGTGTTCATATCGGCAGTTCTGTGCCTCAGTGCTCCCCACGCTCCCTGATAGAAACGCCAGCCCGTCCAGAATTGCACCGGCGTCGCCAGTATCCAGAGCAAATACGACCTGAATTGGAAATCAGGCGCCAAGCTCAGCACCATGATCACCGCCGCTAGGACACTAGCGAAGATGACCCTGTTCCTGAGTGCCCGTATCTCGCGCCGAGCAGCGGTGGTCACATCCTCCAGCGTGGTGGCCTCTGCCCCCAATCCGTAGCCAGCTTCTTTCACTGCCCGTCGCATCTCAGCTATATCGGTTCCCTCAACATATTCCACCGTGGCTTTTTCTGAAGCCAAGTTTACACTGGCTAAAACGACGCCGGGCACGCTAGATAGGGCTTTTTCCACCCGGGCAACACATGAAGCACAGGTCATGCCACTTATCGGGAATATAGACTTCTTGGTCGCTGCATTGTAGCCCAATTGAGAGATGGTGTTTTTAATTGTGGCAAGGTCCACTTTGGAAGGGTCATATTCTATAGATGCCTTTTCCGAGGCAAAGCTGACGTTGGCCTTCTCCACCCCTGGGGTCCCAGACAGGCTCTTCTCGATGGTGGCAGCACAAGTAGTGCAGGTCATGCCGGTTATATGGATATTGGCCTTTTCAGATTTCTTGGAGTTTGACTTTTCAACCATGGCAGAGCAACTTCCTAATATTAAGCTCTTATCATCGTCAAAATCATCTTGAATCTTTTAATTGCCTTCAGGGCATGTGGCTGATTGGCTGGCATTATAACCGTCTCGCCCTGCTTTACCCGAAGGGGTTTTCCAGAAATGACAATTTCTGCTTCACCATCGAATACATAAACTAAGGCATCGAATGGTGCCGTGTGTTCACTCAATCCCTGCCCCTGGTCAAAGGCAAATAAAGTTACTGTCCCGGTCTTCTTGCTTATTATCTCCCGGCTGACCACAGAACCATCCTGGTAGTCTACCAGCTCAGCCAGTCTTGCAGCCTGTGCTTCAAGTCGCCTTTCAATATGCTCCATATGCTTAACTCGTCTTTTAATCGATTTTGTAACTAACGGCGGGGTCACTACAGTGTAACGCTAATATCCAAACTGTCTATTCTGCCTACCCCTTTCAGTGAAGAGACCAGGCCAACCAGAGTATTGTGAATGATTTCGTTTGTAAAGGGATTTAGCAGAATATCATTCCCATTTACGCTGATTTTAACCTCACTCTTCTCTTGGTGGATTTCCAAGCTTTTCATGTCTTCTATCCCTCTGAGTGCAGAAACCGCACCCACTGAAGTCCGAGCCAAAAACTCCTCGACGAAAGGGTTCATCTCAATTGCTTTTTTGTTTACCTTAAGCGTCGCCTTAAAGCTTTCCTTCATTTTGTACCTCCACGCTTGTGATAATTTCCAGATTATTTGTCGTCATTGCGAGGCACAGAGTGCCGTGGCAATCTCGTCTTCCCCTCATTGTCATTGCGAGGGGCACAAGCCCCGAAGCAATCTCTAAGACTACTTCGCGGTGTTTACTCTGAGCCAGATTCTTCGCTGCGCTCAGAATGACAAGACGAAGAGTTCGCAATGACAAGCTACGCAAAACCATGCTCTTTGTGCTTCTGGGCGATAGCGTCAGCTAGATTGTCTAAAGCCTTGAAATCAGCCTCTTTTGGATATCCTTTGCACAGTATCGGCTCTAATAACTCTACCTTAAGGTTGGGCAACATGCCGACAAGTTGCTCTACTGTTTTGCCACCCCAGCCATAGGAACCGATAATTGAGGCAAACTTCAAATTCGGCCTCAAGGCATTCGCCAGAAAAGTAGCATAGACAGCGTTAGGATGCGGGCCGGCTAGAACCGTAGGCGTCCCGATAACAACCGTCGCCGCATCAACCAATGACATCGCCAGCTTCCCCAAGTCAGTAACCGTGAGGTCGAACTGTTTAACCGTCACACCCCTCTGAGCCAAAGCTCCAACAAAGTGTTCCACCATACCGCGGGTGCTGTTGTGCATCGAGACATAGGGCAAGACCACAATGTTCTTAGGCTCGCCAAACGCCCAGCTATGATACGCCTTTATAATGAACTCGGGCTTATCGTACATAAGCCCGTGGCTGGGAGCGATAATGTCTATTTTGTAGGTTTTCACCTTTTCTAGGTTTTTCTGGATGTTGGTTCGGAAGGGCATCATGATCTCCGCATAATACCTCTTGGCTGCTTCGTACACCTGCCCTTCGTCGGTCATATACAGGTCAGTTGTAGCCAGATGAGAACCGAAGAAATCACAGGTGAACAGTATTTTGTCCTCTTTCAAATAGGTGAGCATCGTCTCCGGCCAATGAACCCATGGAGCATGGATAAACTCCAGTGTCCTGTCTCCCAGCGAAATAGTTTCTTTGTCCTCTACAGTTATGATTCTATCCTCTGGAATCAGAAGCAGGTCTATAAGCATCCCTTTACATCTGGGCGTGCAAACAACCTTCGCCTTAGGGTATTTCTCAAGGACCCAGGGGATGCTGCCAGAATGGTCCTGCTCAGCATGATGAGCCACCACATAATCTATGCCTTTGACTTTAAGTTCATTCAGGTGATTTGTCAGCACCTGCTCCATAGTCGGGTCTACCGTGTCTATGAGAGCTGTCTTTTCGCTGCCCTTAATTAGATACGAGTTATAGCTGGTGCCATCGGGAAGCGGTATAAGTGAATCGAAAAGCCGCCTGTCCCAGTCAATTGCCCCTACCCAGTAGATTCCACGCTTTATTTCCCTCGGTTTCACCTTACTCCTCCTTCAATACTCCAGTAGTCTCTTTTCTCCCTCGATCTTCTTTATCTCCGTGATATCCTGAGTAACTTCCAGACAGCCCAGGTAATCCCCATCTTTACGAACAGCGAAGTAGCGAATATAAATCAATCTACCCTTCAGATTAATCCAAAACTGGGCTACATCTCTCCTACCGCTTCTGAAGTCCTCCAATATCTGATTGACGACGTGCACGCTCTTCTGAGGATGGCATTGGTGAACTTTCCGTCCAATTATTGCCTTGGCTCTGGGGAAGATTCTATCTTTAGACTGGCTGAAGTAGCGCACGGTGTCATCTCTATCCACAAAAGTGACGTCCACCGGCAAGGTGTTAAGGAGCGCTTCAAGCTCCTCTACTGAAAAGACGCCAGTTTCAAAGGAAACCATACCCTCAACCTTCGGCTCAAAAGCTGGTGCTGCTACTTCCTCGATGGTTACTCTTGCCGGTTCAGGAGTAAAGCAGCAATAGCCGAGCTCATCAAATTGATGTCTTATGTCTTTCCGCTCACTTTCCGCTATAACCTGTAAAGCGGTCGGGAACAGAATGTTATTCTCCTTGTAAAAGTGACTCGATAGCATCTCAGCCAAAGCTAGTGCCACTTCGTCCAGTTGTTTGGCAAAGCCTCGAAAAGCCATACTTTCGCGCCTATCCATAAGTCCGTAAAGGTTCTTCTCTATCCCTCTTATTTTGTCGTGCTCCATCCACATAATTGCCGGGGGTTGTGTGATTCCATGTTTTTCAAGAGAAGGAAAAAGGACATTCTCTTCTCTTACGTAGTGACTTTCTGATTCCTTAAAGTGATGGGTAATGTGACCTAGCTGTTCCATCCTATCACTAACAGAGCTGAAGCCTTTTGCCCCCTTTACCCCTTTGGCAACATCCTTGAGCTCATCGGCAAATTTCAGTAGCATTTTGTGCTCTTCCATGAGAATATGGACCGGGTGCCCGGCAGGGGCTAAGGTTTTTTCTTTCTCAAGCGACTCTTTGAGCACAGCCAGATGAACATCACAGAATTTCTGTATCTGCTCCCTGGTCATGCCCTCTTTTATAAGCTCTTCCTCTACTTGTGCTATTTCCGTCGGTGGAACGTCCCCTAGTGTTCTCTTGAATTCTTCTTTTATCTGCTCAGGGTCAGCACCTTCATGCAGCTTCTTGAGCAACCCTTTCATGATTTTTTTCCTGTCTTCTGCCATAGCCTTATCCCTTCTCTCGTTTATTCTCACACCCTATTGAAGACATTAACTGTCATTGCGAGGAGCATAGCGACGACGCAATCTCAGAGATTGCCACGCCTTCGGCTCGCAATGACAGATGCGAATTGTTAAACACTCTCTATCATCCTTCCACTTTCTCAAACTGGTCTTTACTGGCACCACAGACAGGACATACCCAATCATCCGGTAGCTTTTCGAAAGGCGTGCCCGGTTTTATTCCCCCATCGGGGTCACCTAGCTCAGGGTCATAAATATAGCCACAAACCGTGCACTTGTATTTCGCCATTTTCAGTGCTGTCTCCTTTTTCTCTTCAATGTAGATTGGAGCTGTTTTCGGAGTGCTGCCTCTCTTGACCTGATGATAATAAGCATAGGTCATTGGCTCGCCCTCCTTGACCACATCCGCTGCCACAATTTCCCCTATAAAGATTGTATGAGTGCCGACTTCTATCTGATTAATGACCTTAGCCTCGAGATAAGCCAGCGTATTGTCGAGCACTATCGGCGCCCCGGTTTCGCCCAGCTTATAATTAATGCCTTTGAGTTTATCTACATCCCTGCCTGACTTGAAGCCAAAGCCACCGATGAAACTCAAAGGCGTATCCTGCGACAGAATTGAGACCGTAAACACCTTACTTGTAGAGACGAACTCATTAGTCAGATTTTGCTTATTGAGAGCCACAGCGATAATAGGCGGCTCAGAACAGACCTGAAAGACCGTATTAGCGATCTGACCGTTAAGCTTGCCATCTTTCTTGGAACACACAACATAAAGACCATAACCCAATTTATAAAGCGCTTTCAGATTCATAACCCGCCTCCTTACACCCTACTTTGAGACCTGACAGATAACTTACGCTCATAATCGCCAATATACGCCAGCACTTTTTGACGCAGCTGCTGATCTTTTGGGTCATCTGCATACCAAATATTCCTATTTCCCATACCAGCGGATCGTTCTGTTGCTTGTGGGATCCGGAAAGTTCTATGATCCTCTGGGAGCAACACAGCATCTCCACATTTCGCAAAGATGTTAAACCCCCACTTGTCATTTTCAGGCAAAGGCCTTTCATCAATTAAGTGTTCGGGGCAAGGCTGAAGGCTACGAAACACAGTTGCATTCCTATACCAACCTACTATGCGCATTCCGCCAGAGGGATGAGTGGCCACCCAAATGACTAACACTGCCGATACACTATCAGCCTTAGGCCTAGCCCCCAATCTCTCTATGGACATTTTGCGCCCAGCCCGAACGTAGCCATAAAGGTTACCTTGGTCATCAGGTAAGAAATTGTAAAGCTCAAACCCATATCCGTGTTCATCCACGAATTCCCCTCCCCCTTGAATGTCCCGCTCACCTCTATAGTCTGACATCCAACCAATGCGGCAGAATAGCATTTTTGTCATTAACTCACATCCTCTCTTTTCCATTCCTTGACTCTATTTACATGACTTCTTTTTCGCTGGCTTCGACAGCTCGTTGTATCTCAAGTAAATGTAGGGACAGGTCTTTAGACCTGTCCGAAGGCAACGGACAGACCTTCATGTCTGTCCGTACATATTGAAATGCTTCGCCCTTTGTGATCGCGTTTTCAAACGGTTCCATTACATAAACACCTTAACCACCATCCAGGGAATGATGTTCAATTTTTCGAAACCACCCCGCTGGGTCGATAAGGTACTCACGATAGTCAACTAAAGCCAGATAGTGACCTCGCTCTTCAGCAGCCAGTGAAGTATAGAGTTTTCTCTCGGCATCGTAAACAGCTTCCTCGCCCTGGCTCTTGTAAAATTCGCGAGACTTGGTCTCCATTTCCATAGCTTTGGCTATGGCATCAAGCTCGACAGTAGCCATCTTCACATTAGGGCCGACTGCCCTCATCGTCTCGGAGAACAGAGTTTTCAATATCTCTCCCTTTACAGGCTGCGTGTCAACCTCAGGCCAGGCCTTTTCCCTTTTGATAGAGCTATATATGGCTTCAAACCTCTGCCGGTGCTTATCCTCCTCAGCAGCTAACCATTCAAAAAGCTCTTTTCCTACCCTGTTACCGCTTTTTTGACCAGCTCTCCGGTAGTATTCCTTGCCATCGATCTCCATCTGTATGGCAAACTGAATTGCTTCTAAAGTCTTGCCGTGCTCGTCTTCCATATGACCATCACTTTCCCGACTTTCTTACAAAGCCCCTGTATACACCTTTATCTTCCTCGATGCCCAGGAATTCGTTGCCTGTCGTCTTACACCAGCTGGGCATATCCTGTTTTATACCCGGATCATCAGATAGAACTTCCAACACCTGCCCAGGTTTTAACTCCTTCATTCTCTTGGCGGTATGGACAATAGGCATTGGACAATAAAGTCCGACACAATCTAAAGTCTCGTCTGCTTTCATCTGTTTCTCCTAAACGAGAGGATTTATCTTTCTTTTCCTCCCCGTCTCAGCGGCTCACCACACTTAGGACAATTAGTGACTTTTTTATCCAGTACCGTTATATTGCACTTAAGGCAGCGTTGAAAAACTACCTCACAAGGCTGACAGTAAGGGACGCTGGTAATAATTAGTTCGCCTTCACAGTAAGGGCAGAGACATCTTTCTTCTTTTTTAGCTTTCTTCTCCTTCTTCATGCTCCTCTCCTTTCTCTTCCAGACCTTCGATTTTGATTCCTTTCTTTTGGGTGTAGTCACGAATTGCTTTCCGCAGTGCTTGAGCCCCCAGGTTAGAGCAGTGATACTTGTTCTTGGGTAAGCCTTCCAATTCCTGAGCTACCAGGCTTGGAGTGATTTTCAGAGCTTCCTCCAGGGTCTTGCCCTTTGCCATCTCACTGACCATGCTGGAAACGGCAACTGCAGCACCACAGCCAAAAGTCTGAAATTTGACGTCCTCAAGACGGTTGTCCTTCACCTTGATATAAAAAGTCATCATATCCCCGCAGATCGGGTTGCCCTCCTCACCGATGCCATCGGCATCCTTAATCTCGCCGACATTGCGGGGATTCATAAAATGGTCCATCACCTTTTCACTGTACATCGGCATATTACTTCACCCCCTCTTTTCTTTAATGAATTTGGCATATAACGGAGACATTTGTCGCAGCCTGTCAACAATGGGTGGCAGTTTCTCCACCACATAATCTATATCCCCTTCATTATTGTCTATACCCAAGCTAAAAAGCAAAGAGCCCTGGGCAACTTCATGCGGAATGCCCATGGCAATAAGGACGTGAGAAGCCTTCAAAGCCCGAGAGGTGCAGGCTGAGCCGCTGGAGACGGCGATACCCTGAATATTGAGCAACAGCAGCATGGCTTCACCTTCAATAAACTCAACGCAAAAGCTAGCGTGGTGAGGAAGCCGCTTAGTAGGGTGGCCGGTAAGAATGGTATGGTCAATTGCAGTCAGCAGGCCGTCGATTAACCTGTCTCTAAGCTGAGAAAGCTTTTCCATCCGCGATGGCATATCTCTAATGGCTAACTCAGCAGCTTTACCCAAACCGACAATAGCTGGCACATTTTCCGTACCCGGTCTCCGCCCACCTTCCTGCACACCACCATCCATCAATGGAATAAGGCGAATTCTTTTGCGTACCCATAGAGCAGCTGCTCCTTTGGGGCCATAGAACTGATTCGCCGCCAGGCTCAAGGCATCTACTCCCAGCTCATTCACGTTCACTGGCATATTACCCATACTAGCCACAGCATCGGTATGTAAGAGTACTCCAGCCTCCTTCACCCTCTTACTTATCTCAGCGATAGCCTGGATTGTGCCTACCTCTCCGTTGGCATGCATAACGGACACCAATATTGTATCCTTCCTGATATTTCTGGCTACCTCATCAGGGTCAACCAGCCCGTATTTATCCACCGGCACCACAGTAAGCTCAAAGCCAGCCTTCTCCAAAGTTTGGGCAGCATTAAGCACGGAAAAATGCTCAATCGCGGAAACAATTATATGCTTCCCCTTCTCAACCTGGCCTTGAGCCAGCCCTTTGACTGCCAAATTATTCGCTTCACTGCCGCTGGAGGTGAAGACTATCTCATCAGGACTGCCACCGATAAGGGCGGCAACCTGCTCCCTAGCTTTCTCTATTGCTTCTCTAGATTCATCACCCCAAGAGTGGAGCGATTGAGGATTCCCATAGACCTCCCGAAAATAAGGCAGCATCGTCTCCAGCACCTCAGGCAATACCGGGGTGGTAGCAACATAATCTAGATAGACTCTTCTTTCAGGCTTCTTTCCATTCCCCATTGTCACATCTCCTCCTACTTCGCGGATTTCGCCTTTCGCGCCTGATATCTGGTCAAGCCTTCATCAAAAAGACGTTCCTCTTCCTCGGTAATGACGATAAGAGGCGGCACCTCAACAGGTTTCCCCTCAAGGTTCACAGCCACCATAACGTAATAGGCAGTCAGCGCTGGGAGCCGCTTGCCGGTGAGAAGATTCTCCGCCTCAACCTCTATCCGCACTTCCACTGATGAGCGGCTGGTAAAAGTGATTTTGCCATGAATCAGCACCAGGTCTCCAACGCGCACCGGGTTATGGAAATTGATGTCTTCGACCATTGCAGTAACCGGGTTAGCACGACTATGGCGGGCAGCCACCACACCGGCGGCGTTATCCATCAGCTTCATCAACTCGCCACCATGAACAAATCCGGCTGGATTGGTCTGGTGCGATAACATCAGTTGCGCCATCTCAACCGCTGAATGCCCTACTGTCCTGCCCTTAAATTCCTTGCTCTTGTCCAATGTTTCCAGCAGCTCATGGAAATTATTTTCGTGATTCGCCTCAACCTTGCCCATCCGATGGAAAAAATCGGCAATTTCATCAAAGCCTTCATCCTCTGCAACCTTCGCCGCCTCAGGATACAACTTGGTCGCTTCCTCATGCTCACGCTCAGTAGCCAGTTTCAGATTTGCCGCGGTATCACCCAGGCCGCCGAGGAATTTGAACTCATGCTCGGCATGTTCTGCTTCATTCTGAGCTGTCGTCAAAAACATGCCAGCCACCTGCTCCAAGCCAGCTTCTCGGGCAGCCTCGGCAAAGTATATATAGTTAGCGTGGGCATGTAGCTCTCTCACAAAAGCCTTGCGTAATTTTTCTTCTGTTTTACTTCCTTTTAGCTGCATAATTCTCCCCCTGCTTGACTAGTACCACATAATGCTTGACATCAATTTATTTTCAATGTAGCTGCAACCCTTTAGGGTCGCCTGAGCGAGGCTAAAGCCTCGCGACTACATTCCTCAAATAACTTCTCTCCTGTCAGACCAGCCTTTGGAGATAGCGATGGGCTTGAAGGGCTGCTTTAGCTCCCTCACCGGCAGCAACCACTATCTGTTTTTCAGGGACATTAGTCACATCTCCGGCAGCAAAAAGGCCGGGAACATTGGTCTCATTGCTACAATTAACCTCGATTTCCCCAAGACGATTTAGAGCAGCTACACCCTTTACCAGGTTAGAGTTTGGCATAAGCCCAATTTCAATAAAGACACCGCTAACCTGAAGCTTCCTTTCCTGTCTCGTTTTCAAATTCCTTATTTTTATCTCGTCGACAAATTTTTCTCCGGTTATCGACACGACTTCGTGCTCCAGAAATATTGTCAGGTTGCTGGCGTCCTTTACTCTGTCAATTAATATCTGGTCACCAGTAAGCTGAGTCAACGATACCAGATAGACCTGGCCGGCTATTTTGACCATGTCATCAACGGCCTCCAGGGCTGAATTGCCACCCCCGACGACAGCCACCTTCATATCAGCAAACAAGGGACCATCGCAGGTAGCGCAGTAAGTAACCCCCCTGCCCCTGAGTTTTTCTTCGCCCGGGACGTTTAAGGGGCGGGGGCGTTTGCCGGTGGCAATTATGGCCGCCTTAGCCTGGTAACTTTCACCGGCATCGGTCTTAGCCTCAAAGCCGCCGCTTATTCGAGACAGACTGCTAACCCCCTCCCCGATTTTCATATCTATGGGAAACTGTTTTACCTGTTCCTCGAATTTGTGAATCAGCTCCGGGCCTTCGATAAGCTGATAGCCCATATAGTTCTCTATCCCCAACGTCCAATTGACCTGTCCCCCCACGTCTTTGCTCAGCAACAGGGCATTCAGCTTTTTCCGTGCCGCGTAAACGGCTGCTGTCATGCCGGCAGGGCCACCTCCGATAATCATCAATTCGTACATTGCCTATAACCTTTATCTAAAGGCTCAGCTTCTGCTTCAGCCATTTCTCATCGTAGCCGACGGAAATCTCACCACCGATGTCAATGACTGGCACAGCAAATTGCCCTGTCTTGCTGAGCATCTCTTCGCGGGCAATCTTATCTTTAGCAACATCAAGATTCTTATAAACGACTTTGTTTTCGTCCAGCAACTGCTTGACTTTAATGCACCAGGGTCAGGTAGTGGTAGAATAGACTTTTACCTCTTTTGCCATTTCATCCTCCTTCGTCTGTTTAGTGTATCATGTCCCTGTCTTCGTTAAACTAAAAAGCTGCCAGGCACAACTACCCGACAGCCCTGCTTAAACGTCTACTTCCGAAAGCAACCTAGCCTATTCTTACCCGAGCACATCTCCCATCCCTCACAAGAGAAAGTTAACAGGATGGCTGGTTCTACAACAAATATAGGCAGATACAACCTCATTGTCAAGCGAATAATGTTTAAGAACTTAGAAATAACTTCCAATGTGGACATCATCTCAACTTCGTATTACCTTGACCTACCGGATGCTTCTCTCCACAGAGACTATCTTCGCAGCTTCTCTATACCACAGCGGGTATCCTGAGTTGCCTTGACCTTCGCCCTTATCTCAGCCAACAGCTCCCATGCCCCCTTCTCATCACGGTCAATAATTACCTGCTCCAGTTTAGTTACCTGCTGCTCATCCAATGTTATCACCACTTTCGGCATGAACCAGCTCCCACACAATCAGCTTTCCTGACAATTTTTGCATACTCCGCGAAACTCAAGTCGATGGTACGAAATCATAAAGCCTGTTCTCTGCGCCACTATCTTATCCATCTCCATGTCCACCGGCACATCTACATCAAATACCAGACCGCATTTTCCACACCTAAAATGGTAGTGATTATCACGTCTAGCATCAAACCGGCTCAAAGTACCGCAAAGGTCGAGCTCTAAAATTTCCCCGCTTTCGCATAACAGCCTGAGATTCCGATATACCGTCCCCAAGCTGATGTTGGGTATCTCCTTCCTCACTTCGTTGTATACCCAATCAGCCGTCGGATGAGAGGTTGTACCTCTCAACACTTCAAGAATAGCTTCCTTCTGTTTCGTTCTCCTCAACATGTTTTTGATAATAGTTATTGTTATTTATATTATACATCCATTTTTGCTTTTGTCAAGAGTCCGCAAACAGCCAAAACATTAATGCTTTCAATTTTGAAAATTTGTATTTTGGCATTGTTTGGGATTTAGTGTTTGTGGTTTCCGGACTCGAAGGTTTTGACCGCCTTTTCTTTCGGTCTGACGAGCAGTCTAAGCCCTTCGATGCCTACAACCACAACCTCATCGCCGACTTCTAGCTCTGACTCACCACATGTCGCTTTCCACAGCACACCCTGGACTTTAACATAGCCCTCGGGAGCCAGCCGCTTGGTCACTTTGCCCTCATTGCCGATTATAGCCTCAGCAGCCACCTTCGGTCTCATAAGAAAGGTCGGCCTACCTACCCGGTACATAACATGGGAATATACAGCTAAGGCAACCATCAAAATAATCAGGCCCCATAACGGAATATGTATGTTTAAATACGGCAATAGCCAGAGCACAATAATCACCAACACAGCCTCTTCCAGCATCCAGCCTAAAATGGCTTGCACCGTATACCAGAGTGGTGGTTTGCTTTTCATTGCTACTATGGACCGCTACACTGCCTCATACCGCCCATCACCACAAAGATAGGCACAATTCGGACAATATCTCGAGTCGGCAGGAACATTGGCACCGCAATTAGGACAGCAGTTGTCTAACTTCACGCCGCAACTGCCGCAGAATCGGTAACTTGTAGGGTTTTGTGCACCGCATTTTGAGCATGTCTTTTCTGACTGCTGCATCCCGGCAGCCAGCCTCGTCCCGCAAGCCGCACAAAACCGATGACTCATAAGATTCTCCTCTCCACAATTAGGGCAGAGGAACGTTTCCGTCATATTGTCAACCACCTCATGCTGGTGTTCAGCCAATAGTACGTCTTCACATAACTAACGGTCTGTCCGCAAACCTAATTCTATCCGTTTAAAGCCCACATCTCAAGCTAATCATAACTGCATAGACAAATAATTCCGGCAACTTTACCACGAAGCTTATTGGCGACGTCTGAGAGGGCTTTGAGCTCTGCTAGATAAGGGGTTATAGCTTCTGAAAGACCTGTATTAAAGTCCCCGGGCGCTACAGCTCGCTTTTGATAAAGAAGTCAATTGTCAAGAAACTTAACTCTTGGAGCATTACGACATACTTGACAACTCGGAGACAAAATCCCGTTGCTGTAGTCAGTCCTCCAAAATGGCGACGACGCGAGCCCAGCCGGCGCTGCCGCCGGTAAGTTTTACTGGGAAGCAGGCGACTTTGAATCCGAAAGGTTTAGGCAGCTTATCCAGATTGGCTAACTTCTCTATGTGACTGTATTCCTTGTCTTTGCCGACGAAATGTGCGCCCCACAGCACGCTCTTGTCGCCTGTCTTGGTGAACTCCTCCTTTATCGCCCAGAACGGCCGGTCCCATCCCCAGGCATCAATACCCATAACCCTGACACCCTGCTCGATTAACCAAAGGGTTGACTCCCTGGTCATGCCACAGCCGGCTTCAAAATACTCAGGTTTCCCCCACAATCTGTCAGCCCCGGTCTGTATCATCACGATGTCCCAGGGCTTGATCTTATACTTGATTTTGGCTAGGACCTTCTGAAGGTCATCTACGGTAACACCGGAGCCACGAGGCTTATGCCTCATATCCAGTACCACGCCATCGTGATAGAACCATTCTAATGGCATCTCATCAATTGTCTTAGCCCTCTTCCCTCCAGAGGTGGGGAAATAATGCCATGGAGCATCAACATGAGTCCCAGCATGCGCCCCCAGCGTCACACTGTCGTTGGCCCACCCTAGCCCCTGGGGTAAATCCTGCTCGCTGCAGCCGAAGAACATCTTCATCAACTCGACGGCCTGCTGATGGGGCTCATGTGTTACCTTCACCGGCAGTGGCTCACTGGGGCTATCTTCCATCGGGACGCTCAAATCTATTATCCTTACCATCTTTCACCTCCAGAAATAATGATATTCAATCAAAATTATGGCATAGGGAGGGTAAATTGACAACAATATAAGCTCGTGCCTGTTACCGCACAAATGTAGGGGCGAGGCTATAGCCTCGCCCCTACATGTTTTTAGTAGTTATTCAATTTTGGTGGGCGATTGCGGGCAGTTCCCAAACTTTTGTTTGAAAAGAAACAGTTTATTCCAAATTTACAACAACTTTGGTAACCCGTTCGCTGCTGGCGCAATAAGCTCACCAGTCGCGATGGCGAAACCACGGGTGCAAAATGTAGTTGCGACCCTTTAGGGTCGCTCGTCATGTCATTGCGAGGAGCGTCAGCGACAAAGCAATCCCTGAGTGAAACCCTTCACTCCAATTCCAGCAAACTCCACACTCGCATTGAGATTGCCACGCCTTCGGCTCGCAATGACACAAGAACAGAGGCCGCGCTCTTGGTGGCATCGGACGAGGCTAAAGCCTCGCCACTACATGTTTAATCCCGTTCTTGTGAGTGCTATACTATGAATGAGGCTGGTTACGGGAAATATGGCTGAGGTAAAACAAAGGGTAGCAAAGCTAAGGGATCTGATTAACTACCACAACTATCGCTACTATGTGCTGGACAGCCCGGAAATCAGCGACGCCGAGTACGATGAGTTTATGCGAGAGCTGAAGCAGCTCGAGGAAGCACACCACGAACTCATCACTCCTGACTCACCAACCCAGCGGGTTGGTGCTGCGCCGGTTGAAGCCTTCGGCGTTGTCGAACATCCTCAGCCCCTGTTAAGCCTGGCAAACGCTTTCTCCGATGAAGAGCTTGAAGCCTGGTACCGGCGAGCCTCCAACCTCCTGGGCAGCCGCAAGACCGACTTCGTCTGCGAGCTTAAAATCGATGGCCTGGCGGTAGCTCTGACCTATGTTAACGGCTTGCTCGAAATTGGCGCCACTCGGGGTGATGGCCTCCGCGGTGAGAATATCACTCAGAATCTCAGGACTGTAAAGAGCATACCTCTATCCGTGCCCAAAGAGGCGCCACCACGGTTTGAGGTCAGGGGTGAGGTCTATCTGCCCAAAGTCGGCTTCAAGAAGCTCAATGAGGAACGAGCTAAGGAAGGCTTGCCGCTTTTCGCCAACCCAAGGAATGCCGCTGCCGGCTCAGTAAGGCAGCTCGACTCAAGGATTACAGCCCAGCGTCCGCTGGATATTTTCGTCTATGGTCTGGGCTGGGCTGAAGGCAAGGCAGTGCCAGAAACTCACTGGGAAATCATGCAATACCTGAAGTCTCTGGGCTTCAAAATAAACCCCAACATCGCCCTATGCCGTACCATCGCTGAGGTTAAGGATTACTACGAGAAATGGGTTGAGAACCAGGAGAAGCTACCTTATGAGGTCGATGGTGTTGTGGTCAAAATTAACTCCATTCCGTTTCAGGTTGAGCTAGGATTCGTGGGGCGTGAGCCGAGATGGGCGATCGCTTATAAATTCCCTGCCATTCAGGGCACCACCCGCCTACTGGACATCGGCATCAATGTTGGGCGAACGGGCAGCCTTAACCCCTATGCTATTCTGGAACCAGTCCAGGTAGGCGGTGTAACCATCAAGCATGCCGCACTTCACAACGAAGAGGACATCCACCGCAAGGACATCCGCATCGGTGATTGGGTCGTGATACAGCGGGCAGGCGAGGTGATACCTGAAATAGTAGAGCCAATCGTCAGCCGCCGCACCAGTAAGGAGAAAATTTTCCGTATGCCCAGGCGCTGTCCGGTGTGCAAGGCTGAAGTGATAAAGCCCGAAGGTGAGGCGATGCACCGCTGCACCAACGCTGCCTGCCCAGCTCAGGCACTGGAGAGAATCAAGCACTTCGTCAGCCGCGGAGCTATGGACATAGAAGGGGTCGGCGAGAAAATGTCCCAGGCTCTGTTCGATGCCGGCCTGATTAAAGACGTCGGTGACCTCTATTACCTCACCCGAGACAAGCTTCTCAGCCTGGAGAGGATGGCAGACAAAAGCGTCGCCAACATACTCAACTCTATCGAACGGAGCAAAGACCGACCTTTGCCGCGAGTTATCTTCGCCCTGGGCATAATCAATATCGGAGAGCAGACGGCCGAGCTGCTGGCTGAGCATTTCGCCAGCCTTGACGAATTAGCTCAGGCGCCTCGAGAAAAGCTCCTCGAAATCCCATCCATCGGGCCCAAGATCGCCGATAGCCTAGTAGCTTTCTTCCGCCAGGAACAGAACAAGAACATCATCGATAAGCTAAGGCAAGCCGGTGTCAAGCTGGAGGCGGAGAAGGTTGAGACGAAGGAGCTACCTCTGGCTGGCCTTGAGTTCGTCATCACCGGGAGGTTGGAAACCTTCCCCCGCCAGGAAGCCGAAGCCAGAGTCAAAGCCCTGGGCGGCAAAGCTGGCTCCGATGTCACCCGAAAAACCAATTATTTAGTGGTCGGTGAAGACCCCGGCTCCAAGCTGGCACGAGCTCAGGCGTTGGGCATTAAGCAACTCAGCGAGACAGAGTTGCTGGAGCTACTAAAGCAGGCAGAAAGAAAGCCCTAGCCATGTAAACAAGCAATGTAGCTGCGGGGTTTTAGCCCCGCGTGGTTAAACTAATTAAATGTAGTCACGAGGCTTTAGCCTCGTGAGCCCGACACTGAAGGGTCGGGGCTACATGTGATGGATAAAATGGCTGGCCTTAAAGGGTCAGGGCTAACACTGTTAAGTTAAATGGTCAATGACCTTAAAGGGTCGCAACTCGTACGTTTTATGTCATTCTGAAGGAGCTAGCCGAAGCCCTGAGCCAAAGGCGAAGGGGAAGCGACTGAAGAATCTCGGAGGGGAGGAGCTCAAAAAATTGAAACTCATTGTAGGTCTAGGCAACCCAGGCAAGGCTTATGCTCACAACCGCCACAATATAGGCTTCCGCTGCATAAACCATCTGGCCAGGCTCCATTCCATCTCCATGAAACAGCATCATTGCCGGTGTCAAGTCGGCACCGGTGAAATAGCCGGCGTCGAAGTGCTTTTGGCTAAACCAAAGACCTTTGTTAATCTGAGCGGCGAAGCGGTTGGACGGCTGATGCGCAAATACAGCATCCTGGTAAACGACCTGATTATTATCTATGATGACCTCGATTTACCTTCAGGCAAGCTGCGCCTCCGCCAGGGTGGCAGCGCCGGAGGACACAAGGGGATAAACTCGATAATCTCGGCTCTGGGCAGCAAAGATTTCTGCCGAATCAAGGTGGGCATCGGCCGCCCGATAGAAGAGGATGGGACGCCGGCCACCGACGAGGACATCATTGTTGGCCACGTGCTCAGCAACTTCACCCCCCAGGAAGAGGCAGCCATCAAGCCCGCCATCACCACAGCAGCCGAGGCCATAAAATCTATTCTGACCGATGGCGTAACCGCAGCCATGAACGAATTCAATTGAGGCAAGGGTTTATTGTCATTGCGAGGGATGAAGCCCCGAAGCAATCCCGGTGGAGAGGTAACTACGAGATTCTTCGCTCTGCTCAGAATGACAGCAGGCGAAGGATTGACTATGCTATAATTGAGTCAATCAGGAGGGAAAGGTGGAATATACGGTTATCGTAAGAAAGGCACCTGATGGATTCTACATAGCCAGTTGTCCTCTGATTCCGGAAGCTCATGCCCAAGGTGAGACCCACAAGGAATGTTTGGCTAATATTAAAGAGGTGCTTGAACTTTGCCTCGAATGCCGAAAAGAGCAGCGTGAAGAAATCCCCGAGGAAACTGCTGCACATAAGGTCACAATTGCCTTATGACAAAGCTCCTCCCTCTGAAAGCCAGAGAGGTGCTCAAAGGGCTTCAAGCATTAGGATTCGAGAAGATTTCGACAAAAGGGCAGTCATGCTATATTTCATCATCAGGATAGTCGCCGCGCCCCTATACCCATCCATCCTACCAAAACTATCAGCCCATACTTGCTCTCCGACATTCTCAAACAGCTTAAGATTGACGAAGAGGAATTCTTAAAAGCCTTGGGCCGAGAATGACTTTAATCCGAGAGGGGAGATAACCAAGCCAGCCATCGCCAGAGCAGCCGAGGCTATTCACTGCATCATAACCGAGGGCATAACCGCAACCATGAATAAATTTAATTAAGACCGCCAAAAGGCAACGACATTGCCTGGAATCGGCTAGCGTTGGTTAGTTGCGGAAGTTCTTTAGTCTCTGTCACGCTTTGCCAATTGGCAATTCTGCCTGCCCACACAACACGTTTCGCTAGTTTGTTGAATTGTCTCCTAGGAATGGTGGGGCTATCTGCTTTACAATCTACTCTCAAGCTGGGAGAGAAAATCGTCATTCCAATTAAGCAGGATCTGCCAATTATTTTTTAAGGGTTGGAGCTTACTTTTGCTAACAGAGTTTCCCCATCTCTCGATATATCGAGTGGGAACAAGGTACAAGTCGAGGGTAGATTGATCAACTCCGATAATCAAATCGTTGTGCTTCGGGGTGTACTTGTAACCTTTGATTTGGGGTAGGTAAATTCGGTCGACACCTGCTCTTACACCCCCGATGAACCTTAGACTTTGTTTCATTGTTCGAACCTGAGCCCTTATGAGCACGATTTTTTCTTTGTCTTGGGCCAAATTTTCATACACTGGAACAATAAGATCGAAACTTCCCCCTCGAACGGTAATAACAGAGACGAAGAAGCCAAGACGCATTAACAGACCGGTAACTAAATACTGATGGGCTTCTCCAAGCAGCGCCGCAAAAGCGCCCTTATTTCTTTGGGTGATATTTAGCTGTGAAAAAGAGGCAGGTGGACTATTCCGCATAGAACTTCTCCTCCTCTGAATGCTACATCTGTCTCCGTAGAACAACTAGACTTTCGGTCCGCATCCTTTGGTCATTCAAACCTGTCGCGGGATTGTTGTGATAGAAGAACATCCGCCGCGCCACTATCTTGTCTCTGAGAGTAACTTCGTGAACCCAACCCAAACTGGTGAAATGCTCTGCGAAAATACGGTCAATAGGAATCGGTTTAGCCCGAAGAGTAGCTGGGCCCACAAAAAGGAACAAATAGGAACTCACTTTCTCCTGTAAGCGAGTCAAGGCGCCTAGCACTCCCCAAAAGTATCTCTCAAAAGTCACTCGTAAGCGAGATTCTTCTATCTGCTCTACCAACTGAACATAAGTCTTGGAGAGGATAGGACAAGGGGCGACAGACCTGTAAGGAATCTCTTGCTTATTCAGTTCCTTAATCTTAGCCTCTGGGTAGCCCAGCCAAAAGAGATCCATCTTGGCTTGGCGGATATATTCCTGTGCCTGAAGATAAGGTGGTGAGGTGATAAGGATGTCCCTTTCCTCGTCTAGGCCCGTACTCAGGGTATCCACACCGCCTTTGACAATGGCCCGTACGACCTTCGGTGAAAGTTTCCAATATTCTCGTGTCCCCCTAAAAGTGCTGTTTATATTCTCCTCTAACTTTCGATAGAACAAATCTTGCCATTTAGAAGCCAACAACGAATTAACTCGGTTGTCAGCTTTTGGCGACCTGGACAGTTTTTGACGCTGCATATCGTCATAGGAGAAGTACCGAGTTGTTTTGAGTAAAGGTATGACCAGAAGTAGTTTAAGCCATGCCTCTTCTACAGAATGGTAAAAGCCCCATGCTTTGAATAGTAGCGGAAGAAATTCTTGTGGGAACCAATAGTCGAGATTAGACCATTTAGGGATAAACTCTCCATGGAAGGTATCCATTTGGAGTAGGAGGCTATTCACGTTTATTTCCTTTGGTTCCATTACGGCAACGGCATGCAAGACTTCTAAAAGGGGATTCAGGTCCCACAGTTCATAGTCATAACCGTACACTTTTGACACAACACCTACGGTACCATAACCAGCGAATGGGTCGAAAATCGTCATGCCAGGATGAGCATATTCACCTAAGACGTAGGCAACGACTTGAGGGATAAACTTGGCTGGGTATCGATAGAGAGCAAAAGTAGCATGAGTGGTAGAAGGAATGCCCTTTACTAGCCTACGGAAGCTCACCTCCTCTTCTTTTGTCTCTTCAACCAAAAGGGGCTTCTGAATTCCTATTGTCTCCCTTACTTTTTCCACACCAAAATGATAAGCCCTACCCTATTGATTGTCAATAACTTTGGGGCTCACTTTCAATAGGTTTAACCATGATGTTGAATTTTTCGTCAAAATGTATGTGTACCGCCACGAAGATGTAAATGACAGCTGGTTAAGATTCTTGAGATGTCAGAACGAATTGCCAACCTTCTTGCTCAAACATACCAAGTACCCTGATACATTCGACTTGGTACCTATCATCTGTGCAAACATCAGGAATTCTTGGCTTCTTACCAGGACGCCTGCTACCTTCATCAGCTACCACGACCCAACATTCCTGAATCAGTCGAATCCGACGTTGCTCTATAACTGCGAGTGCAATAACGAAAGGGTCTGCCTCTGGTGTCTCCTTGTCTATGTCGAATAGACCCTTAAACTTCGGGTCATTGACAATCTGCTTCGCAATTTCAGCCTGCTCCGCATCTAAATCTCTAAACATAGATTCATGGTTTTTGGCCCACCGGCACATATCGTCTTCTCCGCCAATCTCCAGTTCCTTCAGTACTTCTCTAGGAGCTACTAATCGGCAATCTTCAGCTAGCCCACTTAGACATTGCCAAAGACCTGGGAACACGGATAGTCGATATGTCCTTTGAATCGTTACCAAAGAACTAGTATCAACACAATAGACGATCCGGTATGCTTGGCTTTCCATATATCTTAGTCATGCGCAGACTGACGAACCTTGTCTAAATGCTTAAGCCGAATCCCTAAATAATCTGCGGCTTCCGTATATCCAAGTATCTGCCGATCCAAAGCTTCCACAATAAGTCGAGTGAGAAATCTTCCTCGTTCCTGTATGCACTTCTGGGCGGGAGATGGCCCTCCCTTACCTTGCTTTTTCGGCTTTCTCCGCTCTGCCTCTGCTTGTGCCGTCTTCTGTAATCTCGTAAATTCTGCCCAGAATCTGTCTTCTGAAATCAATTCACTGTGCCACAGTCGAAAGAGGAGCACTGCTGGACTGACTTTAAAGGAGAAGGCCAGACTTCTAATTGACTGTTGGTAGTTTGGTTGCCTCCTTATAATCGCTTCTGTCTCCTTTTTGCTGCGAAGGACATCCCCATCGATAAGAAAAGCCTCAGCAAATTGGTGGCACCAGCTTTCTGTCTCAGCCAAATCATCCAAGGGTTGGGAATAAGCCAATTCTGTTACGCATACGCCTCCTTGCCTTAGCAACAAATGGCCCAATTCATGGAAAAGCGTAAAACAACGTGCAGTCGGAGGATCATCAGAACTGACCATGATTACATAGGGGTGACCTTCGGATAGAGAGAAGCCTTGAGCTTCCTCACGGGGAAAATCGCCCTGAAAGGTCAAAATTTTCCGTGCCTCCAGCACCTCGCGCCATCGCCGGAATGCCTCATAATGACTTCTCCACTCTAGTTGCTCTTTCACGCTAATGCCACACGCTTCTCTCTGTGCCTTCGCCACCATCTCCGGCTGTTGCTGCACATTTATCTGCGGTATGTCTGAAAACGGAGACAGTTCCATTTCTTCCATTACTTCGCAGGTGACCCGTTGAAGCCGCCTAGCTCGACGAATTGCTAACCTAATACTCGGGGATAGAGGGGCATCACGGTGAACGGCACGCCGGAAATCACGCGGTGGATTCGGCTCATCTGGCGGCTCCAAAAGGAGCAAGGCAGCCATTGGTCGCTTGAAGTAGTGGGCTAAGTCTTCAAGTTGTCTAACTCTAAGGTGAACCGGCTCATGTTCCTTTCCCCACGTCAGGATTTTCTCAATGCTTATTCCTAGACGGCGTGCAACGTCGTCGTAAGAAAAACCGGCCGATATCCTTGCCCATTCAAGCACAGCCGGGCTGATTGCTATCTCCGGAGTTTTACGTGGCATCTCTTTGCTCCAGAACCTTCAGACTCACTATTCCTATTACATAGCAATTATAGCCTATTCTATGCCAAAGGTTGTACAACTTCAATATATTACTGTCAAATCAACAAGACTCTGGCCGTTGGCGTTACTAGGTGTAACAACGCCAGAATGTGTAATTGAGCCTGTTAACTTGAGCAAAGGTCAGGCTCCCGATTAAGAGCCTTTGTTCTTTTTGAAGCCCGGGCTAAAGAAAGATAACTATACCGATTTTGGGCTGTGAGCCGAGGCCAATATCTCTGTCAGCCGCCCGCCTAGCTTTCGCGCTTCCTCGATTAAGGACGGGTTACTCTTTACTTCGCCAGGTTTGTCGGCATACCCTGTGAGCGTTACTATTCTATCATCGGGAATATCGGCGGATAGCTTCAAGAACCGTCTCAGCGCCCTGACGGTATGCTCGATACCAGCCCCACCACCAATAACAATCAAACCAGCACACAACACTCTAGGAGAAATTCCATGGGTATAGAGAAAATAGTTTCGATCCACAAAGGCCTTCATTTGAGCGGTCATATTGTAGTAATAGACCGGACTGCCAAGAATTACCGCGTCTGCACTACTAAATTTATCCAGAATCCAAGGGGCATCATCATCCTGCCTGCAAGCTGAAAACGAAGCACAGTCCTCATGACCCAGGCATGGGTTCACTCGATGCCGAGTCAAAATAATCTTCTCTGTCTCAAAACCGTGGGCTGCTGCTTCCTGGAGTGCTTGGTCCACAAGGTAGCTGGTGTTCCCTCCAGGTCTGGGGCTACCAACAATGGCAACAATCTTCATCATTTTCTCCTCGGTCTTGGTTGATCTGAGTGATAACTACAATAGTATACCAAAATGCCACAGCGAGGGAGTTATAGCAAGTTCTTCCACCCTCACCCTAGCCCTCTCCCATCAAGGGAGAGGGAAATATGGGGAAGTGACCTGAGACGGGAGGAAGGGTGATTTCAGGCAATTTATTGTATTTTTACCAGCTCAATCTCAAACGTCAGGTCTTTCCCGGCAAGAGGGTGGTTAGCATCTATCGTGACCGTCTCGTCGGAGACTTCTGTGATAACGACTATAATTTGTCTACCATCTTGTTGAGTCACCACCAACTGCTGGCCAACCTGCGGAGTCAGGTCGCTGGGAAGTTCTTCTCGGGATAGTTCCACTACCTGTTCATCACGGTGCGGGCCGTAGGCCTCATCTGCTGGAATGGTAACGGTTTTCTTCTCCCCGACTTTCATCCCCAGGACAGCTTTTTCAAACCCAGGAATCAATTGACCTGCACCCAAGGTAAACTCCAAAGGTTCACGCCCAACAGATGTATCAAATACGGTACCGTCTGCCAGTTTTCCGGTATAGTCCACCTGAACTGTATTGCCATTCTTCGCTTGTGCTGCACCACATCCTGGCATCAGTATTGCTCCCAGTATCAAGATTACCGCTAGAACAATGTGGCTGTTTTTCACCACGCTAACCTCCAATCTTTATATTAAGCTCCGGGCCAATAGCGCAAACAAGGTACCTGCCATATCCTGATTTGCCTGCGCCAAGCATTACGGCATTTTACACCTCCATTTGCTGATTAGCAATTTCTCAGGAGAGACTCCTCGGCTGTCCCCCGTTCGCTTCTTTTTATGCTTTCTTTTATCCGCCTGTTGAGATTGCTTACTAATGTAGTGGACTATGTCCGAAAACGCTGATTGATAATTTGTCTCTTCCATTTTGTGAAAAGAGTTATAGCTATATTAGTGATACACATTAAACATGTAGCCCCGAGGCTTTAGCCTCGGGAACCCGACCCTAAAGGGTCGGGACTACATTTTCGGATAGTCTGAAAAGCGACCTTAAAAGGTCGCGGCTACATGAGTGGTCGGCTTACTCTAAAGGGTCGCAGCTACATTAGAAGTAGATTATTAACAAGTACTCTCCTAGTTCTCTTTGCTGCTATCTGCCTTCGATGGTATAATGGCTAGAAATTGAGCCCATAGACTCAAACTTTTGACCGTGGGAAAACCGAACTTTGAAAAAAAGCTGACCATTGCAGTTATCGGCGGTGGTAGATGCTCTGCCCAGGAGGCGGTTCTGGCTGAGACTGTAGGCAGAGAGCTGGCTAAGCGGGGGGCTATACTGGTCTGCGGCGGCTTGACTGGCGTTATGGAGGCAGCTTGCCGAGGAGCTGCTATCGAGTCGGGGCTGACCATAGGCATTTTGCCCAGCGATGACCCGACTGATTGTAACCCTTATGTCCAAATCCCCGTTGCCACCGGGGTGGGCTACGCCAGAAACATAGCCGTGGTTAAATCAGCTCAAGCGGTAATCGCTATCGATGGCGACTACGGAACATTGACCGAGATCGGCTTCGCCCTGAAAAGCAACATCCCGGTTGTAGGATTGAATACTTGGTCATTGTACCGAAACGGGCAAGAGGACAAATCTGTAATCAAGGCAGAGGACGCCGTTGACGCCGTAGAAAAGGCTATTTCCTTGGCAAAAGGGCAAAAGCTAGATTGACAAGCTGTCCGAAAATGTAGTCCCGACCCTTTAGGGTCGGACTCCCGAGGCTAAAGCCTCGGGGCTACATGTTTAATGTGTATCACCAATGAGCTATAATTTTCCCCACAAAGTGGGAGAGACAGATTGCCAGTTAGAGTTTTGGCAAAAGGGCAAAAGCTAGATTGAAAACGATGAAACCAACAAGAGTGACCATTAAAACAATCAAAGCCCGCGAGATACTCGACTCCCGGGGCAATCCCACCATCGAAGTACAGGTGGAACTTTCCGATAGCGCAACCGGCATAGCTGCCGTTCCCTCAGGAGCCAGCACCGGCAAGTACGAAGCGGTGGAACTCCGAGACGGAGATAAATGCAGATACGGTGGGTTAGGAGTCTGTAAAGCAGTGACCAATGTTAATAACCGGATTGCTCCGGCACTCGCCGGCATGGTAGCTTCAGAGCAGGCAAATCTCGACCAGAGGTTGCTTGAACTTGATGGCACCGCCGATAAATCCAATCTTGGAGCAAACGCCATCCTGGGAGTATCCTTAGCCACCGCTAAAGCTGCGGCTAATTCAGCAAATCTCCCTTTGTACCGCTATCTGGGCGGCACTGCTGCCCACCTCCTGCCGGTGCCCATGATGAACATACTTAACGGCGGAAAACACGCTGCTGATTCCACCGATTTTCAAGAGTTTATGGTGGTGCCGGCAGGTGCCACCAGCTTCAGCCAGGCGCTTCAGATGGGGACTGAAATCTACCAGACTCTTAAGAAGGCCATAAAAGTCAAAGGGCTGAATACTAACGTCGGTGATGAGGGCGGCTTTGCGCCGTCGCTGGCTTCCAATAAGCAAGCAATTGAGCTGATACTGACAGCAATTGACCTCGCCGGCTACAAATCTGGCGACGATTGCTTCATCGCTCTGGACCCAGCAGCCAGCAGCTTCTACGACGACGGCAAATATATCTTATCTAAAGATGGGGCAACTCTCACCAGCAATGAAATGATTACCTATTATGCCAAATGGGTATCGAGCTATCCCATCGTCAGTATTGAAGATGGGCTGGCCGAGGATGATTGGTCGGGCTGGATATCACTGACCTCCAGGTTAGGCAAGAAGGTCAAACTCGTTGGCGATGACCTCTACACCACCAACCTCGAACGGCTGGAACGAGGCATTACCCAAAAGGCATCCAATGCTATCCTCATAAAGCCGAATCAAGTGGGCACACTCAGCGAAACCCTGGCGACGGTAAAAAGAGCGCAGCAGGTTGGCTGGACAACCATAATAAGCCATCGCTCCGGCGAGACCGAAGATACCACAATAGCTGACCTGGCAGTCGCCGTTGGCTCCGGCTTGATAAAAACCGGCGCTCCTTGCCGCAGCGAGAGAGTAGCCAAATATAATCGCCTGCTCAAGATAGAAGAAGAACTCGGAGCCAATGCTCATTACGCATGCAGAGAAGTACTCTCAATGTAGGAGGACAAGCAGAGGTTGCAGATTAATGTGGTCGCGAGGCTTTAGCCTCGCTTAAAAGGCGACCCTAAAGAGTCGCAGCTACATTGGAAATAGATTATTTATACTACTCGGAGGATAAAAATATGGAAATAGTCCAGGGAGTTCACCAGATAAAAGTGCCGCTACCAGCGGGAGCCTTAGACCACATCAATGCCTATCTGGTAGAAGGCAGCAATGGCAATCTGTTGATTGACACCGGCTTTGATACCCCTGAGGCCTTCGCGGCATTGCGGGATGGTTTGCGATTCAGCGGCTTCGGATTTAAAGATATCACTCAGATAGTGGTTACTCACATTCACCCCGACCATTATGGCCTGGCTGACAAGCTGAAACAGATGTCCGGAGCTACGGTGGCGTTCAGTGGAATTGAGGAAAAACTTCTTCATTCGCGATATGTGAAGACGGATAAACTGTTAAAGGCGGTAAGGCATCTTTTCGAATGTAATGGGGTTCCTGAGGACGAGCTGCCTGAGCTCACTGAAGTCTCGCTGGCAGTACGGCAATTCGTAGGGATGGTTACGCCCGATGTCAAGCTAAAGGATGGGGATAAGATATCCGTCGGCTCCTCGGAGCTCAAGGTATTGTTGACTCCAGGGCATTCACCCGGGCACATTTGCCTCTATGAACCAAAGCGAAAATTCTTTTTTTCCGGCGACCATATCCTGCCTGATATATTCCCTCATGTTGGTCTTCATCCGCAATCCGGGGAAAACCCATTAGGCGATTTTTTCAATTCTCTGGAAGCTCTGGCGAAGCTGGAAGTCAATTTCATCTTCCCGGGCCATGGCTCCGTTTTCAGCGGCTTCAAGCTAAGGCTAGGTGAACTATTCCGTCATCACGAACAGCGGCAATTAGCCATAATGAGGATTATAGAAGATGACATGAAGACTGCTTACCAAATAGCTACCGAGATTCCATGGATGCCCAGCGGCGAGGCGGTTTCATTCGAGAAGCTGTCTGTCTTCGATAAGCGACTGGCTGTTATGGAGACTTTAGCCCATCTTAAGCTCCTAGTAATCGAAGACAAGGCAGAGAAAGTAACGAAGGAAAACGTCGACTTCTACTGGGCCGGAGGCTAAGGGTAATGGATGAGCTTAAGAAAAAGGTGCGGAGCCTGAAGCTCGAATATAAAGCTTATCCCCAGAAAGAGCTGCTGATAGCCATGCCCAACCCTTACCCCGATAGGGAGTATGAGGAGGAAATGGTCTCCAACGAATTCACCTGCCTCTGTCCGCTCAATCCGGGACAGCCGGACTATGCCACGCTTACCATGAAGTATGTTCCCGATAAGCAAATTCTCGAATTAAAGTCGCTCAAGTTTTACCTGGCAAGCTATAGAATGGTAGAAATATTCTACGAGGAGGCGACAAACCGGGTACTCGATGATTTAGTAAACGCTGTGAAACCCAAGAAGATGGAGATCCTGGCAGAGTGGAATATAAGAGGCGGAATTGGAACTAAGACAAAAGCAAGTTATAATAAGAAACCCTAAATGTCATTCTGAGCTTTTCACCTGTCATTCTGAGGGAGCGGAGCGACCGAAGAATCTCGCTCAGGACAAGCTCCGCGAAGGAACGTAGACCCTTCGCTGTCGCTCAGGGTGACAAATTGAACACAAGGAGGAACAAATGGCAACTAAAATTGGTATCAATGGCTTTGGACGTATCGGCAGACTGGCTTTTAAGGCGATAAGCCAGCATTACAGCGACAAGCTTGAGGTGGCGGTGGTCAACGACCTTACTGACGCTCAGACCAACGCCCATCTGCTCAAGTACGACAGCACTTACGGCATCTATTCCGGAAAGGTGGAGGCAAAAGATGATGCTATAGTGGTTGACGGCAGGAAGACAAAAGTCCTGGCCGAGCGCGATCCGAGCAAGATTCCATGGAAAGACTACGGGGTGGATGTAGTAATTGAGTCCACCGGCCTCTTTACCGATGCCGCTAAAGCATCTGCCCATTTTCAGGGCGGAGCCAAAAAGGTCATCATCTCAGCGCCAGCTAAAGGCGAGGATATAACCATTGTTCTGGGCGTAAACGAGGACAAGTACAATCCAGCACAGCACTGCATTATTTCCAACGCATCATGCACCACCAATTGCATCGCTCCAGTTGTCAAGGTATTACATGACAATTTCGGGGTGAGCAAGGGATTGCTATCCACGATTCACGCTTATACCAACGACCAAAGGCTTCTCGACATGTTTCACAAAGACCTGCGCCGGGCACGGTCAGCAGCTATAAACATAGTCCCAACAACCACTGGAGCCGCCAGAGCCGTGACCCTGGTTATTCCTGAACTCAAAGGAAAGCTTGATGGAGTTGCCTTCCGGGTACCTGTGCCCACGGTTTCTATGTGCGACTTTGTGGCCGACCTTGACAAAGAGGTAACCGCTGAGCAGGTAAATAAGGTTTTCCAAACTGCGGCCAAAGGCAAGCTTAAGGGTATTCTAGAGTATTGCGATGAGCCGCTGGTGAGCACTGACTTCAAAGGTAATCCAGCCAGCTCCATCTTCGATGCCATGAGCACCATGGTTCTTGCCGGCAATATGGTGAAGGTGCTTGCCTGGTACGACAATGAGTGGGGTTATAGCTGCCGATTGGCTGACCTGGTTATATATATCCTCGGCAAAGGCTTATAAGGCAGCAGCTACGCCTATAGAAAGGCTCGCCCCTGAGTGTAGCCGTTTTTTTAGCTCTTAGCAAGCGCAGGATAAGCTTTGGCCAACACGGGAGTTGGGTCGAGTGACGGCCCAGCGAAGCTTATGGGGTATCTCAGTCCTACCTTAGAAAGCTCCTTTAGTCCGGAGATGGCTCTCTCTAAATCCTTAGGTGGTAAGGCAACTGCTATCTCTTCATCTTGTACAGCACCGAAAGCCCTCTCACCATAACACAGAAGGGACACTGCTGGTTTACCCGTAACATAGCACTGAGCCAGTGAATCAGAACAAGCGCCTTCGCCAATGAACGAAAACCAAAAGCGTTCGTATTTATCCTTCTGAAGGCCGCATATAAGCATCATTATTTGAGCTGAGTTGCCGTAGGCCAGAAGAACTTCAGGTTCAAATTTCTGCCTGGTCAAAGGGGCTAGAACGATGGCTTCGCCAACAGGTATTCGATAATAATCGCCTTGTTGCTGCAGTCCTTCTTCGGGGGAACGAAACCAGGTGGTTGCCAGCATGGTCGCCTCAGCATTCATGCTTTTCTCGGTAGCTGGCCTTAAACCAAAAAGCCGCGTACATCGGTCGTTCATCTTATCATCCTTGGTAATACCCACTGTGAATCCATTGACCCGTACCAAGAAGGGAACTTGGCAGAAGGTAAAGAAATGGTCGATTCTGGCGACATTCTTTATCTTCTCAAGCTCCTCAGCTTTCTCCAGCCTCCTGTAAGCGATAATTTTTGTCTTAAGACGCAAAGTGTTCTCTAATTCTGTGCCCAGTTCAGCCCAATTATGCATTGTTTTCTCCTTACTAGCTATATTCAAACAGCAACTATCGCTTCTTTGCAGGCAGGGACTCCTTCACAATCTGTGAGATATCTTTAACAGCCAGCTTGCCATCTAGATCTTCCGTCTTCACGGCATCGGTGAACATCGTCAGGCAGCTTGGACAGGCAACTGCTAAAATACTGGCCCCAGTCTCATAGGCTTCCCTGACTCTAATCCGCGCCGGGCTTTCCTCACCTCCTGCCAGGAGGTCCATAACGAAGTTGCCACCTCCACCACCGCAGCAGAAAGCATCGGCTCTATTCTTCTCCATCTCCACCAGCTCAACACCCGGGATGCTCCGCAATATCTGCCTAGGCTCATCATATATCTTGTTGTATCTACCAAGGAAACACGGGTCTTGATACGTCACCTTTGCCTTATTCCGGTTAAGTTTCACCTTGTTTTTATTAATCAAATCGTACAAGAGCTGGGTATAGTGATAAACCTCGAAGCTTCCACCTAATGCCGGGTAACGGTTTTTCATAACGTTGTAACCATGTGGGCAGACCGTGACTATCTTCTTTACACCGAGCTCCTTGAACTTCTGGTTATTTTTTTCAACCAGCGTCTGAAATAGCCCCATTTCACCCAGCATATAGACCTCATTGCCACAGCACTCTTCGTCGTTACCCAGGATGCCGAAGGAAACTCCGGCTGCGTTAAACACATCAACAAGGCTCTTGGCCATTTTCTGCCCGTTCTCATCATACGAGCCCAGACATCCCACATACAAAAGGTATTCGTCGCCAGGCGCATACATCTTCGTGCCATTAGCCCAGGCAGCCCGGTCACTTCTGAGCAGCTTCAGAGGATTCCCATAGCCGTAAACAGCCTCGAAAAAGCGCGCTACCCGCGGCGGTATCCTGCCCTTTTCAACCATGTCACTCCTGGCTCCCACTATCCAGTCAACAATATCAGGAGCAAACTTCATTGGGCATTGTTCAGTGCAGTTCTTACAGGTTGTGCACGTATATAGGACTTCCGCAAGGTGTTCCGACCACTCGACTTCACCCTTCAGCCAGGCATAAATGAGCCATAGCCGTCCAGCGGTGGAATAAGTCTCAAATCTAAATCTCTTGTAAGGAGGGCAATTGAAGGACGAGTAATCAGCGGGAAATTCGCAGTAGCCACATCTAAAACATCTGTGGATTTGGCTGGCATATTTCTGCTGCATCATTTCACCTCCCAATTTCCGGGGTTCATAATCCCATTAGGGTCTAAGAGCTGTTTTATCTTTTTCATCAGGTTAAGCGTATTCGGGTCCATCCTTTCCATCAGCAGCTTCTGCTCATCTAGGTCTGCCTTCCAAAGGACACCCCCTTCCTCGAGAGCAAATCTGCTGGCTTCGTCCAAAGCTTTTTTAGCTCTTGCCATCTCATCAGGATTAGCTCTATTAAAGGAGAAGGAAAAGGAGAACATCATGCAGTGTCCGGCATCGATAAGCCGTGTCGTAGATGCATAAAAGACGTTATACTTTGCGGCCACCTCGTCCAGTTTCTTGATAAAAGCTGGGAACTTTTCGATGGGTGTGATGGGCCCAGCATATTGAAACCCACCTCCCTTAGCCACATCAGCAAACTTGGTTACATCCTTTGATGGCATGGACATTAGTGGTGCTTTCATATCTGGCGAAAGACTTATGAACCCGCCATCCCGTCTCTCAAAACAGCCCCAGAGAGCATCCCAGGTCATCTTCCGCTTAAACTCAAGCTCTTCTTCCGAGTCACCGGTTATGTAAGCCATTATCCAGAAAGTCCCTTTGAACCTTAAGGGCATCGGCTGAGCCGAGATAGTGATATCTTCCATCATCTCAGTATGACTGAGTCTAAGCATAATGTCCGGGACTAGCTCAGCTCTGTCTGTTAAAAACAGCATGACGTCTCTCATCTTCTTACATGGATAAAGCTTCAAGCCTAGCTTGGTGATTATACCAGTGGTACCAAACCAACCTAGAAACAGTCCGGACAAATCCGGCAACGGCGGCCCCTTTGAGAACCAATAGGAAGAAACCGAACAGGAACCGATACGGCAAATCTCCCCTGTAGGCAACACCACTTCTAAACCGGAGACCATGTCCGAATTGAAGCCGTGTTGTTGCGACAATCGCCCCTGCCCATGTATCACCGCATTGGCGACAACCGTCGCTATCGGTGGGGAGTCAGGTATGCTATGTCTCAAGTCGGGATGGTGCTTCTGTAAATAGCTCTTTAGTGCACCGTGTGTAGTTCCACCCTCAACAACTACATACCTAGCCTTCTCATTCACTTCCAGAATCTTGTCCATTCTCTTCATGTCCAATAAGATTCCACTCTTCTGAGGTATAACCAGGCCAGTTAATGCCAGACCTGCCCCTTTTGGAACTAGCGGTACCTTTTCCTTATTTGCCATATTGACTATCTGTTGCACTTCTTCAGTTGTCTTAGGCATAACCACATAATCTGGTTCGTGAGGTGGCATCAGGCCGCCGTCTCGGGCGTAGAAATAACGCTCTTCCTTCTGGTTTGAAATATAGTCCTTGCCGACTATTTTGACTAAAGCCTCATATATATCAGCCATATTGTCATACCTCCAATGCTAGCTCGGGCAGCTTGAGTGTTTGTTCTTCCCCTATTGCCAGTTTGCACAGGTCAATCATATGGATTGGCTTGATACCAGCTTTAACAACCTTCTCGGCTAAAGAATCCCAACAAGCTGGGCAGTTGAATACACAATATTCTGCTCCAACCTTTATCATATCGTCTATGTTTCTTTTCTGTACATCATCTGCCAGTGCCGGCCCTTTTGCCATCCTGAATACCTCGGCACAACATAGACCATTCTCCTTATCATATTCCCGCTTAAGCCTTTCAACTCCAATTAGCCCGAATATGTCATCAACATAGTGGTCTGTCTGTGGGCAAAGTCGAGCTGAACAATTTCGCTGGTAGGCAGCTTTGGCATTAAGTGGCTTTATTTCGCTTTTGAGTTCCTTTAACTTATCATTTAGATATTGAAAGTAATGAATAGGCTTGAACGGCACTTCGACGCCATAAGCTGGCGCTAGCGAAGTGAAGGTGCCATAACATTCATCATGTAGACATACGAGTTCTTTGATCCCCTGTTTCTTGATATTGTCCATCACCTTGAAAAGTCTGTCCTTAATTACCGACGCCCTAGCGTAATGCAGGTAAACAGCATTGCAGAAGAACTCCTGACCAAATATCACAGACCAGGCGATACCATCAAAAAGTTTTCCCTTCACCAGAGTGTTGAATTGCGGCATGAAGCAATACGATAGCGCCCTCTCCTCAACTTTACCCACCATGAATCTACCCACTGGCTGGCATTGGTTAATCCACATGGTGATGATAGGCCTAGGTGCCGGTAATATCCCCTTCTCCTCCTGGCGCTCGACAATCAAGTAAAATGGATGGTTGCCAAAGGGACAGTATTCCTCACAGGCATAACATGTGGTGCATGCCTCCAACACAAAGGAATCCTCACCGTTGATTACCTTCTGCCATTCTTTTTTTGCCTTATTTCTGTCTAAATTCATATACTGGCATTTAACCAGGCAGCTAACTGCTTTACAGCCGGTGCATTTTGTCTTGTCGAACTTCAATTCAGGCACTTTAGCGTCCCTCCCTTCAATGCCGCATTATGTAAGAAATATCTGCCTGTGTCAACGGGTGCAATGACAGAACAATCAATTTCGTTCTCCAATCAAAATTCTTCATACCAAGCCGAGCTTCATATAAACGTTTCTCTTTTAATTACGTTTTACTATAATAGACACCAGGCGAGAGGTTGTCCTGGTGTTAAGTGAAGAACATTTAGTACAGCGGGCAGTAAATGGTGAACAAGCAGCTTTTACCCAGCTATACAACCAGAATTTTGACAGAATACATCGTTACATCTATGTCAAAGTCAGAAATGAGGCTGAGGCGGAGGATTTGACTCAGGATGTATTTATTAAAGCGCTGGAATCAATTGGCTCCTACAAGTGGCGTGACCTGCCATTTGCCGCCTGGTTATTCAAGATCGCTCACAACAGGGTAATCGACCATGTCAGAAAAGTGTCAAAGGAGAAAAGAGCCAGTCTCGATGAAGCCTATGCAAAAAGTGTGGAAGACCCAGTACAGATGACAGAGCGGAATTTTGAAGTTTACCAACTGAAGGAAGCACTGGAGCAGTTGCCAAAAGCTCAGCGAGAGGTAGCCACGCTCCGCTTTATTGGGCAATTGTCGATTGCCGAGGTGGCTAAAACGCTGGGCAAAAGCGAGGGAACAGTTAAGGCATTACAGTTCAACGCTACGGCCTCATTAAGAAAGGCCCTTTACGGGAAATTAGATGGCTAGAAAATTAGACGATATTTTTAACGAGTGTTATGAGCGGATACGCTCGGGCGAAAGCCTCAAGAGCTGCCTTAAGAGGTATCCGGAACATGCCGCTGAGCTCGAGTCACTGCTTAAAACCTCCTTTGATATCGGCAGGCGAGCTTCCTACATCCAACCTCGCCCAGAATTTAAACACTGGGCACAAGTGCGGCTCGAAGGAGCACAACGCTATGCCAAGCAACAAAGGCAAGCAGAAAGACCTGGCCTCTTTAGCTGGCGGCAAGGTTGGGCTGTGGCTGTAACCGCCATCCTTGTCCTCCTGCTAACCGGCGGTAGCACTGTGGCTGCCTCCTCAAATGCCTTACCTGACCAACCTCTTTATCCGGTAAAGCTAGCTACAGAACAGGTGAGACTTGCTTTTGCTATTTCCGACACAAGCAAAGCCGAGCTTCACACCAAACTAGCTGAGAACAGGGCTCTTGAAATCGAAACCATGGCTGACCAAGGAAAGACCGAGTATGCTGTCAGTGCTGCCGAGAAATTGGCTAACCAGCTTGAGCAGGCTAATTATGCAATCGCAAAAGTAGAGACCACCAAAGCCGAAGCTGCACCCTCTATGCTCGCTCCCGAGAAAACGCCCCCACCACCGGCACCACCGGTGGCCACCACACGGGATGCGGCTAAGGCTGAAAAGACCGAACAGGTCAGGGAATCACTAGAAGAAAGCACTTCAAGAAGCTTGACCGCCCTGCAGAATGTCCTAGAGCAGGCACCACCCCAAGCCAAGCCTGCCTTACAGCGAGCTATCGACAGAATATCAGAGAAAGCCCCTAAGAAGCCACAACAAGAGCCAGGCACTCAAGACGAGGACAAAGATAAGGATAAGGACAAGGGAAAAAACGATGATAAGGGCAAGGGGAATGATGAGACCAAGCGAACCCCGACCAAGCCTGAACAAAGCGAGCCTTCCCCTCAGAATGGGGGCGAAACCAAAAACGACGCCGCACCTTCCCCGGTTGCAACCCAGCCAGGTCAACCTTCGTCCCAAAGCAGAGGTAAAAATGAGAGCCTAACCAATCCAACCTCCGCTAGCCTTAGCCAGAGCCAGCCTGCTCCCCAAAATGACAACAAGAAATCTGATGGTACTGTCAATTCACATAAATAAAACCCAAAAATAGGCCAGCTTGAGACTGAATTCCCCAGTCAGGGAGGCCAAAATGAAAGTCACCAAAGCCTTTACAACAATCCTTGCAGCAATAGCTATCCTTGCCAGCGGCTGTGCAGTTCCACCTGTACCACCATCCCCACAACCACCGACTATCCCCCCAGCCACTGCGCTGTCCAACCCAAAACTAACTATGGCTTCGGCTTACAAAACAACTTCTTTCAGCTTTATCCCAGGCAGCCCACCGTATTCCCTGCCCCTGGACCTGAATCAAGTAGCTAACTCAAAACAGATACAGGCCGAGTTCAACCTGAACCCGGCACAGGAAGCCCTGTTCAATAAGAACGGCTTTGTGGTCATCCCCTGGGGTGGCGACGATATTGTGGAACCGTTCAAAACGCTGAAAAACAAGGAAATCCCCATCTTTGTCACTACAGATACCCTGCTTCATCTGTATCACATTCAGTTCAACGAGATTCTAAAGCGGATCGAAGAGGAGGATTTTTATAACCAGCTCATTGATATGAGCCTGGCGATGCTGAAAGGAGCCAAAGCTGATTCCCAAGCCTTCACCCAACCAATGCTGAAAGAAGCCGCCAGAAGAAATGTCGCCTATTTTGCTGTGGCTCTGAAGCTGCTTGAGACACCTTCAACAAAAACCGACTTCGATGTCCCCAGCTATGTGAAAAAGGAAGTCAGCGAGGAAATCAAAAACATCGAAGCCCACCAGGGCTTTAGTCCCAGCGCCATTTTCAACTCGCCCGATTCCCGAAACCCCTACGAGGAGGACTACTCCCAGTACGTGCCCCGGGGACATTACACCCGAAGCGAGACCTTAAAGAGCTACTTCAAGGCTATGATGTGGTATGGCCGGATGGCTTTCCTGCTGAAGGGAGGTAGTGATGCCTTAATTGCCGAGGAAGATGCCGAAATTGCTACTATTCAGGCATCTCTCATTTCGGCTGAATTGCCCGGCGCCAAAGTCAGCGATTATACCGCCAAAGATGTCTGGGACAGGATTTATTCTGTCACCTCATTCTTTGTCGGCACCACCGACGACCTGACACCTTATGAGTACCTGTCCAGTTTAGAAAAGGTCTTTGGACAGGAATTCGCCCCAAACCAGCTCTCTGATGAGGCCAAGATGCTCGAGCTGAAAGCCGAGCTAGCCCAGATGAGAAACCCGGAAATCTATGGCGGCTCAGGGGTGTGTGTCATCTATCCCCCCGTAACTAAGAAAAAGCTTCATGAGTGTCTCTCTAAGACTAAGGGCATGAGATTTATGGGGCAGAGGTTCGTCCCTGATTCCTACATGTTCCAGAACCTGGTGTCACCAGCCGTCGGTATGTATGTCGGCAAGGGCAGTCCGTTCACCATGAAGATGACCCAGCTAGGCCCAGCCAGGTGCTTCCCCAGAGGGCTGGATGTCATGGCCGTCCTCGGCTCAGACAAAGCCTATGAGATATTGAAACGAGAAGGAGATACCGAGTATCAGGGCAAAGACACCAGCTATGATGAGCAGCTCAAGCAGCTTAGAAATGAGTTCGCTACCTTCACCGAAGAGGGCTGGAACCGTAACCTATATTGGTCGTGGCTCTACGCCCTGAAGCCATTGCTTGAGAAATACGGCAAAGGCTATCCAGCCTTCATGCAGACCGAAGCCTGGCAGGACAAGGCGCTTAACACGGCTCTAGCTTCGTGGGCTGAGCTCAGGCATGACACCATACTCTATGCCAAGCAAAGCTATACGCCTCGTATGACATCGGTACCAGCGCCGCCAAAGCCGCTGGTTGGCTGCATCGAGCCTGTCCCCGAGTTCTATGCCCGGATGCTTGACCTCACCAAGATGACCAGAGCAGGGCTGTCTCAACTTGGAGCATTGAGCCAGAAAGAAGATAATCGCCTGGCGAATTTAGAATCTGTCCTGGACAGGTCGCTCAGGATTTCTATCAACGAGCTCAAAGGTGCTGAGCTTTCCCAGGACGATTACGACTTCATCAGGGACTTCGGCCAGAGGCTTGAGAATGTAATCTGTGGTGTTGAAGCCGAGGGTAAGGAAACGACTATTGTGGCTGACGTCCACACCGATACCAACGAGCCGCCGGAGGTGCTAGAAGAAGGGGTGGGCTATGTTGACCTCATCTTGGTAGCCTACAAAGTCCCCGACGGCAGAATCATCATCGGCGCCGGGCCAACTTTAAGCTACTACGAGTTCAAACAGCCGATTAATAACCGCCTCACCGACGAAGCCTGGAAGCAGATGCTCAAGTCAGGCAAGCCACCACCAAGACCACCCTGGACAAGCAGCTTTTACCAGCCATAGCCTGGACACCACCCAGGCGACCCCACCGCCAAACCCTAAGCTCGAAACCATAAATCCCAAACAATATCAAATTTCAAATTTCCCAAATCCGAAACGCCCCTTGTTTCGATCATCCTCCTTTGTGTCATTCTGAGGGAGTGAAGCGACCGAAGAATCTCAACCCAGGGTGAGCCCGGAAAACGCCGCTAAGAGATTCTTCGCTACGCTCAGAATGACAGTAGGGGGATCCTCTTCTCTCTAAATCCGAAACGCCTGATGTTTTGGTCATTGGTATTTGGGGTTTTGGATTTGTTTAGAGCTTAGAAATTCGGATTTAGGATTTCGGCTGAGAAGACATGTAGCTGCGAGGCTTTAGCCTCGCCCCAAACCACGCGTAACCGCGCATAAACCTTTTCCGTGCTATTTCGTTATATTAACTAGCAAGATGACCTGTTTCCGTACCGGAACCAGGCCTCTTGAAAACAAAAGAGGATGCCCAAAAATGAAAAAGTGGAGTATGCTGTTGGTGATAGCTATAGTTGCCCTAATAATGCCGGCATTCTCGGCCAGTGTCAACGCCCACGATGAAACAGGTTTGACTATCAGCAAGTCGGCAGACCCGAGTTCAGCTCACCCAGGTGCAACTATTACCTACACTATTACTATTACTAACACCAGCAATGTCACCATCAGTAACATCAGCTTAGAGGACAGTATGTTCGACGTCAGCAACCTCGATATCCCAACAAGCCTCCCTGCCGGTGAGAATACCACGGTTACTGCTACCTACACCGTCGCTGAAGAAGACCTCGAACAAGACTCTATTGTCAACACGGCCAACGTCACGGGTACTGACCCTAACGATAATCCCTTCACTGCTAGCGCTACAGCTACGGTTGAATTGACATCCTCACCTCCTATCGAGGAGCCTTCTATCGAGGTGACCAAATCTGCCGATAAGACTTCAGCTACTCTTGGCGACAACATCACCTATACTTATACCATCACCAACACCGGCAATGTCACACTTTTTAACGTTACCTTGGTGGACGATAAGCTTCCTGAAGTCTCCCTTGGGAGTGATAACATAACACTTACCCCTGATGCGACTGTCATAGCCACGGGTAACCACACCGTCTCAATCTTTGACTTCTTCCTAAGGAGTACCATCGTCAATACGGCTACTGTTACCAGCACTGACCCAAATGGCAAAATCGTCACTGCTAGCGCCAAAGCTACGGTTTCCATTAGCAAGACCCTTTTCTGGAAACATGATATACTCCAGCAAAGCGGCATTCCCGGTAAGGGAATTGAAAAAGCGCCCGGGCTGCAGAAGCCATTTAATCCTAATTCTCAAGCTGCTGAACACGCCGGCAAAAAGGACAAGTCTGAGACAAAGCAGCAGCTAAAAATAAGGGAGAGCGTAGAGAACCAGTCCACAGAGGAGCAACTCCAAATAAGGTCAGAGGTGGAAAATCAGGCTGGTAGCGGGCAAGCGACTCAAAGCGATGACGAAGCCAAGCCTGGGAGGGGGCAGTTAAAGAAAAACTCGGGCACAGACAATCAAACACAGGGACAGGAAGCGACCCAAGGCAATGGTCAAAACAAGCCCGACAAGGATAAGCCAAAGAAGAATCCCAATGCGGGGAACAAGCCTTAATCAAAATCAACAACGTTCGATTACTATCCAGCCCCCCAGCTCCAAGGGCGACCTTTTTAAGGTCGCCCTTGGCTTTTCTTTAATTCTCCCACCCCTTGCGGGGGGTCAGAGGGATAGGGGATTAAGTGTAGCTGCAAGGCTTTAGCCTCACCCACGCAGTAAGAAATCCTAAATACTAAACCCCAAATCTCAAACAATATCGAAATTCAAATTACCCGAATTTAAAACACCCGATGTTTTGGTCATTGATGCTTGTGGCTTTGAATTTGTTTAGTGCTTGGGATTTCGAGATTAGGATTTTTCGCTAGCAAAACATGTAGCCGCGGGGCTTTAGCCCCGCCGGAAATCCAACCCCACAAGGCGACCTTAAAAGGTCGCGACTACATTGCGTTGGTAAATGGGCGACCCAAAACGGTCGCTCTACTTTATTCTGCCCACCGGTATCACATACAGCGGGACTTCGTCCGCGGACATGCCGATGATTTTGGCTACCGCAGTATCCTCAAAGGCGCCAATGGTCACCAGCCCCAGGTCCAGAGCAGTCGCCTGAAGACAGATATTCTGGGCGGCATGACCAACCTCGATGTGCACGTATCTCTCACCCCTGGAGCCATACTTGGCAGTTGTCCTTTTATAAACGGCGGCAATTACGATGTTTATAGCCCCATCTCTTACGCAACTCTGGCCTAGTGACGCCGCAGCCAGACTAGCCCGTGCGTCTCCTTCTTTGACAAGGGTCAACTTGTTCTCCTTAGGCTCATATTTATAGACGCCCGGTGCCAGGTTATCCACATTACCAGCCACCACATATAACTCAAGAGGGTAAAGCGCACCAGCCGAAGGAGCAGTCCTAAAGCCCCAAGCAGTGGTTATCCCCTGTCCTGCCCAGAGGAGCTTCATCACCTCGTCCTTTGTTAAAGGGGCATCAGTATAATCCCTGATTGACCTTCTCTGGCGCAGCAGCTCCTCTAAAGAAGCAGTTTTCACTGCGGCAACCTCAGCCTTTATTTTGCCTAGCTCGGCTTTTGCCTCGGTTAGCTTAGCCTTAGCTTCATCTAGCTCAGTTCTGAGCTTTTTCAACTCTGCGTTGGCTTTGTCCAGCTCCGCCTTCACTGCAGCACACCCATTGTCTGAGACAGACGGTGCGCAGCCAGCCGTGCCAACCATAAGCACAGCTACAAGCATAAACACAATGGCAGAAACACATTTGTACCTTGTCATCATGACTCACCTCCTCCAGCGTGATAGTGTTTAGAAATCATCACCCGTCACTCCATTGCGAACCCTTCCCACTGTCATTCTGAGCCCTTCGCCTTTTGTCATTCTGAAGGAGCCCTTCGCCTTTTGTCATTCTGAGCATAGCGAAGAATCTGGCTCAGCATAAAGCCGATGCGTTTTAGAAAAAAGCCCTCGCCAGAAACGTCACCCCTTATACACGCCTACAGTTTCCAGGTGCTCCTTGTATTCCACCATCTTAATCAGAACCCGTGCGGCTTGCTTGCCGGAAGGGTAAGCATAGTGGGAGCCCTGGAGCCGAGGCTGGTCTTCAGCAAAGAAGGTGGTGGTAAGCACCGGCTTCTTGTAAGTCTCCACCCATTGCTCGGCTAACGCCGCCAGAAAACGAGCCATCGCTTCATAAGGAGTGGGTGGGTTTCGAATTCCCATCTCCGCCAGGGTGGCAGAGCCAGGTGGCAGGAATGCACTGATAAGAATTGGAGCGTTGAGCCTTCCAGAGGCGATAGCAGAGGCAACCAATTGCGTCAGTTCGTTGACTTCTTCCTCATTGTAAATGCCCATGATCGAAGCAACACCGGCAACAACAGGATGTATGGCTTTGCCGATTTCCGCGGTATCTTTTGAACTAAGCGCTCTGGTAAATGCTATGGCAAGCTCGCGGAATTGTTCCCTTGAGGGAACCCACGAAGCGACTCCTTCTGCATATCCAGTGTCGGCAGAAAGGAACATCGCGGCAAAAATAGAGAAACCGCCAAACCCCATAAAAATGAGCGAGTCAACTTCGTCCACCCTCAACAGCTTCCCCGGAGCCGTGAGAAAGGTCACCATATTCCTATCACCAGCAGGGTCAACAGGATTGCCCCGACTCCATCGCGGGGGAAAGACCTTATCAAGCGCCGCAATAACTTTATCAGGCAATTTGATCACATCCAGGCCCTCTGTGGCACAAGCCTCGGCACAGAGAACACCATAACTACCGCCAGGCGTCAGAATGGCAACGTTTCTGCCTTTGGGGAGCGGCTGGGTGATAAATCCGATGGCTACATCCAGTAGCTCCTCCGGACTCTCAACCCGCGTCACCCCAATGCTCCTGAACGCTGCCTCATAAGCCTCGTCAGAGCCCGCCAGCGCACCGGAATGAGATGTTATCGCCTTGGCACCAGCGTCAGTCTTGCCCGGCTTCAGGACGATGACTGGCTTCTTCGGCGTCACCTTTTTCACCTTCTCCAAGAAACGTACGCCATCAGCCAGGCCTTCTATGTACGCCAGAATGACCTTTACCTGCGGGTCGTCACCGAAATACTCGATGTAATCCTCAATCTGTATATCAGCAGCGCAGCCGCAGCTTACATACCAATGAAAACCTACTCCGCGCATGTACCCGGATGTTACAACAGCACCGCCAACATTTCCGCCTTGCGATACAAAAGCCAAGGGCCCATCCTTAACCGGCAACGGAAACATAAATGCCCTCAAATCGGACGAGGCACTCCAGAACCCCATACAGTTAGGGCCAATGAAACGGACTCCACCTTTTCTGGCAATCCTCAATACCTCGTCTTGCAACTTCTTCCCCCCTGCTCCGGTCTCGGCAAAGCCAGCCGTGATGATGACGCCGGCCTTTACCCCCTTGGTCACACAGTCCTCCATAACTGAGGCGACGGCGGCCGCAGGAATAACGAAGACGGCAAGGTCAACCGGGCCCGGTATATCAATTACCTTCGCAAAGGCTTTATGTCCCAGGACTTCGCTTTCTGTGTTGTTCACCGGATAGACCTTCCCTCGAAAACCATTCAGAGCGCTGGTAAAGGTTGAGTACCCCCACTTATTCCAGTTATTTGTCGCCCCGATTACAGCGACAGATTTGGGATTGAATAACGGCTCCAGTTCTTCAACTATAGACTGACCCATTGATGCCCCCTTGTAGGCTTGTATAGCGTGGTTGACACAAAGGATAGCAGAACAATGCAGGCCGTTCAACAAAGCCCTGCTCATAGGCATCGATCCTTACACTAGGGTAGCCTGCGTCATAAATCGGCTCTTTTCTACTTTAATCTGGCCAGATGTATAATTAGGCACAATGCAACCGTTGAAGCTCCGGGAGGTGATTGTATGACATCACAGAAATCAACAGCTAAGAAAGAGCCACAGATACTTAAGATGCCATCCCAAAAAATGGCTGTCGTCTACACCAAAGGTGACCCCAACAAAGTAGCGACCGAATCTATATCCGCCCTCTATGGCTCGGTTTACAAGCTGACGTTCGACCTCAAAAAGAAAGGCATCGAGTTTAAAGTCAGCAGGCTTAGAGCGCGCTGGCCTGATGCCCACCTCGTCCCCAAGAACGAGTGGCTCGGCATCTGGGGACTGTCTATCCCTGAGAAAATAACCTCAATCCCGCAGAAAACTCCTGGTACCGAAGTCAAAATTGAGCAGTGGGACTACGGAACAGTGGCTCAAATCCTCCACATCGGCCCTTACAGCGAAGAGCAACCTGCAGTCGAGCGACTGCATAAATTTATCCAGGAAAATGGCTACGAAATAGCCGGCGTTCACGAGGAAGAATACCTGACGTCGCCTCGAGCCAAAGTCCAGAAGACCATCATCCGCTACCCCATTAAGAAGAAATAGGCAAAGTGGCTAACTAATGAAGCTAACTGAGGAATTCAACCTCGCCGGCCCATGCGGCATATTCTGTGGGCTGTGCACCAAATACCAGTCGAAGGCGCCAAGTCGCTGTATTGGCTGCCGCATGGGCGAGCAACATTCATGGTGCAGCATCTACAGGTGCTGCGTGATGGAGAAAGCATTCACCACCTGCATCGAGTGCGAAGAATATCCTTGTGAAAGATATACGAGGAGAGGTTGGGGAGGAGACCACTGGAGTCAAGCTGCCCAGGATAACCTGAACAGCATCAAAAACAATGAGATGGAGCAGTGGCTAGAAGGCCAAAGAGCAAGGCGGCTGGCTGTGGAGGAACTGCTCGAAAACTACAACGACGGCCGGTCTATGAACTTCTACTGTTCGGCCTGCATTGTTATGCCAGTCAGCCTTATCAATCAGGCAATAGATGAGATGAAACAAAGGCTCTCAAATAATCAAATCGATAGTTCAGACGTAAAAGCCAAGGCAAAAGCCCTGAGAGCCATTATCCAGGAATTGGCTTCGAAATCGGGCATCGACTTAAAACTCAGGAACAAATAGAAAAACGCTATTTGAAGATGAACAAACGAGAAGCGGTTGTGGTCAGCCAGAAAGAAATCAAGGTACTGTGGGCTTAGCCCGTCTACTTAAACCTATCTTTGTCATTCTGAGCCCTGTGGGCGAAGAATCCCGTTCTAGACTCTTCGCTTCGCTCAGAGTGACAATGTACTATTATAGGTGTACCTTTACGGGATTAGCCTGTCCACGTAAACTTTAAAAGCGTTACTTCGTTATGTAATATAGAGGAAAGGTGATAAGGAGGTAAAGAATTGAACAAGCTGCTCAAAATCCTAATACTGATATTGGTAATCCTGGGGCTGGTACTGACTGCAGGCTGTGCTGCTAAAGAAAAGCCAATACCACCACCGGCACCACCATCGGCACCAGGAGTGTTTAAGGAGTACACTAACGTTGGTGAATCCCGCGCCGTTCCCGCCGAATCTAGCCAGGCAGACATAGACCGCAAAATCGTCAAGACCGGCTACCTAACTTTAGAGGTGAATGACATAACCAAGGCTATGAGCGAGGTCGCCAGCGTAGCCAAAGAATTGGACGGCTACGTAGTCTCCTCCAATAAGCAGGGAGATAAAGACATAACCTATGGCCGAATTTCCATTCGAGTACCTTCTGAGCGCTTCGATGAAGCCTTCGACAGACTCCGCAAACTAGCAGTCAAGGTGCCCAACGAGAGCACTGAAAGTCAAGATATAACCGAAGAGTATACTGACCTGCAAGCTCAGCTTCGCAACTTAGAGGCAACCGAAGCTCAATATCTGGAACTGCTCAAGAAAGCAGAGACAGTGGAAGACACCTTAAAGGTATACCAGCAACTTTCCAGCGTTCGAAGTGAAATCGAACGCATTAAGGGACGCATCCAGTATCTGGAGCGCACGTCTGACATGGCGCTTATCGAGGTGAACCTGCAGAAGACGCAGCCTATAGACGGAGCCGGCTGGAGTGCTCTGGAGACACTTAAGTCGGCAGTCCGCGGCCTCATCAACTTCGGCAAAGTGTTGGCTATTGTAGTTATCTGGCTGGCAATTTTCAGCCCTGTTTGGATTATTATTTTGGTTGTGGTACTCTATTTCAAGCGATGGCGCAAGAAGAAAGCCAGGACTTCCCGCTAACCAGCCGAATGCCAACCAAAGGAGTAGGGGCAGACCTCCAGGTCTGTCCTCTCCTATAGTTTCTAAGAGAGGCTGCCCGGAAATCTAACTAACAATCTGACTCTCCCACTTTGGGGGAAAGATTATAGATCATCGGTGATAAACACTAAACATGTAGCCCCGAGGCTTTAGCCTCGGGAGCCCGACCCTAAAGGGTCGGGACTACATTTTGGGACAGCCTGTGGACGTTGTACTTTCAAGAAAGGGAGAAACATGGACAAGATGATCGCCTACTGTGGAATAGTTTGCACTGAATGCCCGGCATTTGAGGCGACTCAGAAGGACGATGACGCCAAAAGAAAGAAGGTCGCCGAGGCCTGGTCCAAGCAGTACAAGATGTCCATTAAACCGGAGGACATTAACTGCGATGGCTGCAAGTCTCAGGGCAAAAGGATTATTAACTACTGCTATGTTTGCGAGATAAGAAAGTGCGGCAAGGAAAAGCGTGTTGAGAACTGTGCCTACTGCGAGGAATACGCCTGCGAAAAGCTGACCAAATTCTTCGCCATGGTGCCTCACGCTAAGACCGCGCTTGAAGGAATCAGGAAAAGCCGATAGGTAGAGGTGAGCCTTTACCTGTCATTGCGAGCGAAGCGTGGCAATCTCTGAGATTGCTTCGTCGCTATGCTCCTCGCAATGACAAAGCAAGCGGACAGGCCTAAAGGCCCGTCTCTACATTGGCTGTTTTGCCTATTGCCACAACGTCAAGTAAAGGATAGCAAAAATGGGTATCTGGGATAGATATGCCGATTTTGTCTACCGTATTGCCACTGGAGGCAAGAGACGTAGAATACTGACGACACCAATAGCGGCGTTTATCTTCTTCGGCTTGATAGTTCTTTTTGTCTTCGCCTCCTTTTGGGTAGATAAATGGCTTGATTTGCCCGACTTCGGCCCGTCATGGTGGAGCCTAGGGCTATCTTGGCTTCTTATCCTTCTCGGCTGACTCATAATGTTCTGGCCAATCATAGCCTTTTTTAGAACCAGAGGCACACCAGTCCCATTCAACCCACCACCAAAGCTCATTACCACCGGGCTCTATGCCTTTGTCAGGAATCCCATGCTCCTTGGCCTATTTCTATTCCTTTTGGGGCTGGGGATTCTACTCAGTTCGCTGTCCCTCATCTTCATCTTCACCCCGCTCTTTATAGTGCTTAATGTCCTTTACCTTAAAGCTGTTGAAGAGAAGGAGCTGGAGAAAAAGTTCGGCAAGGAATATCTCGAATACAAGAAAAGGGTGCCTATGTTTATACCCAGGTTCAAGAAGGTGAAATGAAAGGCGACGCTGCAAAAGAGGAGGCAGAAATGGGCATCTGGGACAGATATGCCCAGCTTATTTACAGAATAGCCACTGGAGACAAGCGGCGCAGAATCTTGATCACAGTATTAATGCCCCTGATCCCTTGGGTCATAACCGCTCTAGTCATCCTTGCCTCCTTCTGGGTAGACTGGTGGCTTGCTCTCCCCGTTTTCCGCTTCACTTGGTGGGGAATCGGGCTATCCGTTTTTCTTCTTGTGCTCGGCTTTGGCATCGATGCCTGGATAATCATGACGTTTCGCAGGACTAGAGGCACACCTGTGCCCTTCAATCCGCCGCCAAAGCTTATCACCACCGGACTCTACGCCTACGTCAGGAACCCCATGGCCATCGCTGGACTTCTAATCGGAGAGGGGCTGGGAGTCTTGCTCGGCTCGCTGTCGCTCATTTTCATCTTTGTACCTCTCCTGGTCCTGCTCTATGCCTTCTACGTCAAGGCAGTTGAAGAAAAAGAGTTAGAGTTGAGGTTTGGCGAGGAATATCTGGAATACAAGAAAAAGGTGCCGATATTCATCCCCAGGTTAAGGAAAAGAGAATGAAGCACGCCGATCGACCGTAAAATTCGACTGCACTTCGCTATGTACGATGCCTCACCCTCGGAAGGCCGGTATCCAGGATGTTCAACCTCTAGAGTTTTTTCTGCCCCTCGAGTGCCGTCTCAGAAAATCGAGCATTACCTTGGTGGCTTCTGCCCCGGCATCAGTGACGAAACCATGGCCTGCGTTTTCCAGAATAACCAGCTCAGCATTTGGTATCCTGGAAGCTAGAACCCTGGAGTTCTCGGCTGGAATCAGCCTGTCAGCACTGCCAGCTATAACCAGGGTCGGAACCGCGATTTGGGGCAGCCGCTCATAAGTGTCATGACCCATCATCGCCTGTGCCTGGCATGCATAGCCATGAGTCGGCGTGGGATATTTCGAAGTGACGGCTACATACAGTTCAACAGCCTCAGGATGCTTAGCGATGAATTCCTGAGTCCACAACCAAGGCGCTGTTTCCCTGGCTCGCTCCTCCACTGATAATTTTGCCATTTCCGGGCTAAAAAGGAATGCTAAAGCCTCCTGGTTGGCCAATATCGCCTTTGTTCCCCCGCATTGGGTGCAACCCAGGATGAGGCTTCTTAACTTGTCGGGGTGATTAAGTGCGAATTCCTGAGCAATCATGCCGCCCATAGAAATGCCAAAAACATGTGCCGAGTCAACACCGATGGCCTCGAGCAATCCCTTAGCATCATCGGCCATCATCTTTATGGTGTAGGGTATGTCTGGCTTGTCGCTCCGCCCGGTACCCCGGTTGTCAAAAGAAATCACGCGGTACTCCTGGGAAAGGGGAGGAATCAGGGGACTCCAGTGTGCAGAATATTGACCATAGCCCATGATTAGTAGGAGTGTTTCCCCATCGCCATGGCTCTCATAGTAGATATTGATATCGCCAACCTGTGCCGTAGGCATTTCACACCCCCCTTGTTTTGAATATCCTGCTGCTCAATGTCCGCGACGCCGACTATTTTACACCAACGAAGCCCTTAAAATCGACAGCACGTGTAGTTGCGAGGCTTTAGCCTCGCTGAACTCGACCCTAAAGGGTCGAGGCTACATGTGTGTGGTGATTAGGCGATTCTAAAGGGTCGCAACTACATTAGCCTCAGAAAAGCCTGAACAAAAAGAGCTCTACTCACCATGTGGCACTAAGAGGCATTTTCAGCTAATATGTATAGCTGGGAACCTATATGAAATGCCGCCCTGGTTACGATGAAGACAGAGCTTGAGAGAAGTTATTGAATGGACGCTGTAGTTTACGAAGACACCCCCCGCTATGACGTATGGCTCAAGTCCATTATGCTGCTCCCTGTGTTCTTCATCATTGCCGGGATATACTATGTAATCATCGCCGAAGTCGCGGCAGCGATTGCCATGTTTGCCACAACCATCCTTATGGGGGCCGTCTACTGGGCAATATTCCCCCGAAAGTACCTCATACTTGAAAGCAAAATTAGAATAGTCCTCGGGGGGCCATTCTCTTTCAATATTCCCTTCGATAACTTGGAAACTGCCAGAGAACCTGAGGGGCCAACCTTTGGCATTAACTTTGCCACCGCCTTCTTAAGCAAGAACGCCGTGGAAATCGTCAGGAAAAAAGGGCTAAATGTAAATATAACTCCAAGTAACCGCGAGCTGTTTCTCGAGAACCTGAATAAAGCACTGAATAGCTGGGGGAGATACAATACTAAAGTCGTTTAGTAACATAACTGTCATTGCGAGCGAAGCGTGGCAATCTCGGCGGGGGTAGACGGGAACATCCGCTCCCGTGGGGGAAACATGTAGTTGCGAGGCTTTAGCCTCGCTGAACTCGACCCTAAAGGGTCGAGGCTACATGTACGAGTCGAAAATGGCATAATGTGGGATACTGATGAAACCGATTGAATGGCTGGGCAACAGACTTAAGATTATCGACCAGACACAACTGCCTGGGAAGATAGTTTTAGTTGAACTCCGCAACTATACCGAGGTTGTCGCCGCCATCAAGGGGATGAAGGTGCGCGGAGCGCCGGCCATCGGTGTGGCTGCCGCCTACGGCATCGCTCTTGGCGCCCAGAATATAAAGGCTGAGAATAAGTCGAGGTTCGTTAGCGAATTTGACCGAATTCTGCAGGCTTTCGCCGCCGCCCGACCTACGGCTGTTAACCTGTTTCGAGCCATCGACCGGATGAAAAAGGTGGTAGAAACAACTGACGATATACCGAAGATAAAGCAAACGCTCATTGACGAGGCGAAGAGGATTCACGCCGAAGAGGAAGCTGCCACCGAGCGTCTCAGCCAGCTCGGTGCCGAACTGATTAAGGATGGGGCTACTGTCCTGACGCACTGCAACACCGGCTCATTAGCCACCGCCGGCTACGGCACCGCTTTAGGTGTCATCAAAGCTGCTGCAAAGCAAGGCAAAAAAATCGATGTCATCGCCACCGAGACCCGCCCCCTTCTCCAAGGAGCCCGCCTCACCGCCTGGGAGTTGATGCAGGAGAACATACCCGTAACCCTGATTACCGATTCCATGGCCGGTTATTTCCTGAGCCGTGGCAAGGTCAACTGCGTTATCGTCGGTGCTGACAGGATTGCCGCCAACGGCGATACCGCCAACAAAATCGGCACCTATACTCTGGCGGTGTTGGCTAAAGAAAACGGCATCCCCTTTTACGTGGCAGCGCCGACCAGCACCGTCGACCTCTCTCTAAGCTCCGGCGACCAAATCCCCATCGAGGAACGCAACCCCGAAGAGGTAACCAGCATCGGTGGCATTCGCCTGGCGCCGGAAGGCGTCGCCGCCGCCAACTCCGCCTTCGACGTCACCCCCCACCGCTATATAACCGCCATCATCACCGAAAAGGGTATCGTAAGAGAGCCGTATGCGAATAGTCTGAAAAAGGTTATAATTGAGAAATGAGCAGTGCGATGGCAGAGACATCACAAGAGAAAGCTCGCCAGGAAATAGCTAAGCTGGTTGAGAAATATAAAGCTCTATCTGCTGCCAATAAGAAAAAGTACACTGAAGCTGATACCAAAACGATTTTCATCGAGCGTCTATTCAGCGCTTTGGGCTGGGATGTTTACGGTGGAGAGGAAGTTACCCAAGAGCAAAGAGCATCACGCGGCCGTGTAGACTACGCCTTCCGCCTTCGGGGTATTCCAAAGCTCTTTCTTGAAGCCAAACCACTCAAGGCAGACCTAGACGATCCGGAATACGCCAAGCAGGTTATAAATTATGCCTGGCACAAAGATGTCACCTGGGCAGTGCTGACCAATTTTGAAAGCCTTAAAGTATTTAATGCCGAGTGGAAAGAACCAATCGTTTCTCGTTCCCAGTTCTTTGAACTCAGATGTGACGAATATCTAAGCCGTTTCGACTGGCTATGGCTGCTCTCCCGACCAGCATGTGAACAGAACCTATTGGACCAGAAAGCTCTAGAGCTGTTCAAAAAGACCAAAAAGACCCCGGTAGGGCAGCAGCTTTTCTCCGACCTTGTTTCCTGGCGTGGGCTTCTATACAAGCACCTATCGGTGTATAACGAAAAGTATTCTCGCCAGCTAATAGACGAAGCAGTGCAGCGCATCCTTGACCGCCTAATCTTCATCCGCACCTGCGAGGATAGAGGAATTGAACCGCCAATCCTACGCCCTCTACTCCGAGAATGGCAAAACGGCGCCCGAAAGAACGCGGTTCAAGAACTTAAACATGTTTGGCGTGATTTTGACGAGGGTTATGATAGCCGCCTATTCTTACCCCACCTCGCCGATGAGCTTGAATGTGCGCCCACTCCTTTTGAAGATGTAATAAGTGAGCTTTATGCCACCAAAGATGGCTCTATACAATATGACTTTAATGCTATCGGCGCTGACGTTCTAGGTGGTATTTACGAGCAATATCTTGAGCATCTTATTAAGAAAAAAGGCAAGGAAGTAGCAGTAATTCCAGGAAGGGGCAAACGTAAAGCCCAGGGCATCTATTACACCCCAAAATTTGTCGTCCGCTACATCGTGGAGAATACCCTCGGGCCAGCATTAAAAGGCAAACATTTAAGTGAAGCAAGAAAAATACGAATACTAGACCCCGCCTGTGGCTCAGGTTCATTCTTGGTAGAAGCCCTAGATTATTTAGAGAAACACTGGCAGCAACAAAAGTGGGTTCCACAACCAAAGGAGGGAGAAGATGCCCAGCAGACGGATTTCTTCGATTATATGACTAAGGTTCAATTCCTCACCCAGAACATACATGGCGTTGACCTAGATGCCCAGGCAGTAGAGATTGCTCAACTAAATCTTCTGCTTAAAGTCCTTAGCCAAAGGGAGCGCCTACCCAATTTGGTTAATAGAATCCGCGAAGGCAACTCCCTGATTTCAGGCAGTAAGGATGAGCTAAAGAGGTATTTCGGCAACAGATGGCGAGAAAAGAAACGCTTCAACTGGGAACAGCAATTTGCGGATATTATGGCTGAAGGTGGCTTTGATATAGTGATAGGCAATCCCCCCTATGTGCAATCACGGAATATATCAGACGATTCAGAAAGACATTATTATTGGGCTAAGTATGCTACGGACACAAACCACTCTGACATCTTCTCTTTCTTTGTTCAGAAGGGCATTGCCTTGCTGAAAGAAGGAGGTTTCTTAGGGTTAATCTTGCCTGCAACATGGCTTCGGCTTCCAAGTTTTGCATCAATGCGTCGAATCTTGCTGAGTAGCTGCGAAATTAAGAGAGTTGCCACTTTTGAACAGGTAAGGGTTTTTGAGGACTCTGAGATAGAGCCACTAATTCTTATTGCACAAAGAGTGTTCAAACCAGCACGAGACAATCGTATAGTATATCAGAGGTTCTTAGGAGATGGTATCGAGCCAGAAGCTGTTGGTGAAATTCCACAGGTGGTTTGTGAGCAAACGGGTACGATCAACCTAATTGTGGATACAGTAAAAAATGAAATAATGAGTAAGCTTAGCGCTATGCCAAAGGAGCTATTGCACTTGGTGCATATAATTGGCGGACTACGGACGGGAGACGATGCTAAATATATAAAGTCTGAAAAAACCAAAATTGCGGATAGACCATTGCTACGTGGCAGAAATGTCTACCGGTATGGTTATGAATGGGCAGGAGAGTATATATGGTACAGGCCTGATTTGATGAAATCTAAGCAATGTGCAGCCCCTAAGGAAGCTCGCTTCTTCGAAGCGAATGAAAAGCTATTGTTGCGTATGATTGTTGGTGGACGACTTATAGCAGCTTATGACGACCAGCAATTCTATCTTCTTCAGGACAACATGCTTCTTCCCAAAGAACCTAAACATAGCCTCAAATATATCTTGGGAATTCTAAACTCAAAACTTGTGCAGTTCTTCCTTAGTAATGTAGTTTCAAATATTGCAGTAACTCAAAGTATCTTAAAGCAGCTCCCAATCCGCCGCATTGGCTTTAGCAACCCCACTGAGAAAAAGATGCATGATGACTTGGTAGCTCTAGTAGGTAAGATGCTGGAGCTTAATAAACGCCTGGCTCCAATCCGCAACACACCGTGCAACGAGCGCGATGAACTCCTGCGGGAAATAGAGCGAACTGATAAGGAAATAGATAACCTGGTCTACAACCTCTACAGGCTGACTGAAGAGGAGAGGAAGATAGTCGAGGGAGGTCAAAAAAGTTAATCTGATGTACGAGGAGCTAACTTAATGGCTACAGGCAACCTCATCGCTGGGTCTGACGCTAAACTTGTACTTACGGTCGGCCCTTGGGCCAAACGTAAATTACATTATATCAATCGATACTGCGAGATTTTCAATGCCGGTATGAAAAACAAATGGTCAATTCGAACTTATATAGACTTGTTCGCTGGATCTGGGAGATGCTTCATCAAAGAAACGAAAGAGGAAATTGACGGATCCCCAATGGTCGCTTTAAGTTGCAAAGTGCCTTTTACACATTATTTCTTTAATGACGCGGAGGCTACCGCTATGGAGTCCTTACAAGCACGTGCCAAAGCGTTCGTCTCTTTCAACATCGTCTACTTCAACGGGGATTGCGACGAAATCATAGACGAATTGATAAAGAAGCTTCCGTCCGGCTCCCTGGACTTCTGCTTTATTGACCCGTTTAATTGGCAGATCAATTTCGATTCCATACGCAGACTTACCAAAGGAAGACAAATGGATCTCGCTGTGACCTTTCACGTTGGAGAGATGAAAAGAGTTGCGAATAAACCTCCAAAGGACTTGCTGGACTTCTTTCCCGACCCTACCTGGCAACAAAAATACCAAGAGGCAAGGAGGATGCACAGATCAGTGGGTCACATATTATTAGACGCTTATGAGCAAGGATTGAGACAATTAGGCTATAGCGACATAAAAGATTATGTGCTTGTGACAAACAGTAAAAACGTGCCTCTGTATCACCTAATATTTGCCAGCAAGAACCCTAAAGGCGGAGAGTTCTGGGATAAAATCGCTAGTCGTTCTGAAACAGGACAAATGAGGCTGTCATTGTGACGCAGAAAAGGATTCATCAGGAGAGAATTTGGTAAATTTAAGAATTACCAGTGGTGAATATAAGCTATTAGATGGCCCTATGACATCATCAATTCAACAGGTCGGTGATGGTTCAATTATTAAAAGGTTTGATAAAACGCCTCCGCCTTGCAAGCCGACCGATGTTATATGTCCTCACTTCCTTGAATTGAAGTGGGCTTATGGCTGCCCGTTCGATTGCGCCTGGTGCTATCTGAAAGGAACATTCAGATTCCGGCCTGAGAAAACCAAACCAGTAATCAAAGATTTTGAGAAAGTAGAGCTGCATACTAGGCGATTCCTCAGCGAAGTTACAACCCCTGAAATCCTCAATACAGGGGAGATAGCCGATTCCCTGATGTGGGAAGGCTCGAACGAGCCTTTCTCCAAGTTTATCATTCCTATGTTCGAGGAACAAAACAGGCATAAAGTGTTGTTTGTGACCAAATCGGACAACGTAAGAAATCTGCTGGAGATTAACCCCCACAACCAAGTCATTATAAGCTTTAGTCTTAACGCTGATGAAGTGGCGAAAAGATGGGAAAATCGAGCCCCGTCAGTGATAAGGAGAATTGACGCCGCACAAAAACTGAGCGAGGTAGGCTATGAAGTGCGAGTAAGAATTGACCCTATGGTTCCCATTCCAAGTTGGGAGAGGCATTATACTGATTTGATCGAACAGATTTTTGCCAGATTTACCCCCACCCGCATTACGCTGGGGTCGCTTCGCGGGCTGCAAAGCACCATCAACGAGGCTACAGACAATAGCTGGAAGGAATACTTGACAGAGAAGTCTAACTGGGGTAAGAAGGTCGAATTCACTATTCGTTACGAAATGTATGCCACAATCATCAGCCAGCTAAAGCAAGAGTTCAATTATGAGGAAGTCGCCCTTTGCAAAGAAACAGTGGCAATGTGGGCAAAGTTGGGCATGGATTATAAAAAGATCAAATGTAACTGCGTATGGTGAGAATTAACAACAGGGAGGCAACTTAATGGCTGAAGTTAAAGTTGGTATCATCGGCGGCAGCGGGCTGTACCAAATTGAAGGTATGACTGAGGTCAAGGAAGTAAAGGTGAAAACGCCTTTCGGCGACCCAAGCGACGCTATAACTCTCGGCAAACTGGAAGGTGTAAAGGTTGCCTTTCTCCCCAGGCATGGAAGGGGACACCCCATCAGCCCCACCGAGCTGCCGTCAAAAGCCAACATCTACGCCTTGAAGTCCCTCGGTGTGGAATGGATACTTTCCGTAGCCACGGTAGGCAGCCTCCAGGAGAAAATCAGGCCTCTGGACATAGTCATCCCTGACCAGATTATCGACCGCACCTTCCTCAGACAGGATACCTTCTTCGGCAGGGGTATAGTCGGGCATATCGCCTTCGCCGACCCCTTCTGCCCTGTACTCGGCGATATACTCTACGATTCAGCACGCAAGCTTGAAATCCGAGCCCATGACGGCGGCATCTGCATCGTCATGGAGGGGCCTCAGTTCTCCACCAGGGCTGAGTCAGAGCTGTACCGCTCCTGGGGAGCCGATGTCATCTTTATGACCGGTTTGCCAGAGGCTAAGCTGGCTCGGGAGGCAGAAATCTGTTACGCCACCATCGCCGTAGTTACCGATTATGACTGCTGGAAGGAGACCTATGAGGTTGTATCTGCAGAGATGGTCATAGACAATCTAAGGCGAGGTATTGAAAATGTCAAGAGGCTATTGAGGCAGGCAATAACCCGTCTGCCTAAGACAAGGAATTGTATTTGCGCCAGCGCTCTCAAAAATGCCATAATCACCTCTCCGGAGCTTATCCCCGAGCAGGTGAAGAAAGACCTGGCACCAATCATCGGCAAGTATATAAAAGGATTTTGATCCGCTTGAGGAGTGGTATAGATGCCAAAGCTGCCTCAAATCAAAGGTGACAGGCTGGTAAATGCCCTCTCAAAGAGGGGATGGCATGTTGACCACACCCAAGGTAGTCATGTTATTATGAGGCACGAAAGCCCATCACCAATCTCCTGTAGTCACGACCCTTTAGGGTCGTGCCCACGAGGCTAAAGCCTCGCGGCTACATGCTAATTGCAAGCAAGCGAAGTGCCACCAATATGCTAGACAAGTACAGTATGTTGACCACACCCGAGGTAGTCATGTTATTATGAGAAATGAAAGTAAGCCGGGAGCTAAAATAGTTATCCCTGTTCATAGAAAACCAATAAAACCGGGAGTTTTGGGTAACATTTTGAAAAAGGCTGAACTTTCAGTAGAAGAAATCAAGTGCCTTATCTAGAGGAACGACCATGTTGAAATACACCGTTATTCTCATACCTGAAGAGGAAGGTGGCTACTCAGTGGAAGTGCCGGCTCTTCCCGGGTGTTACACACAGGGAGAAACCAGGGGTGAAGCCATTTCGATGGCTAGAGAGGCCATTGAGCTATATCTGGAATCCTGCAAGGTACACAACGAGCCTGTTCCCGAAGAGACAGGAGTCGAGTCTTTAATCATTGAAGTTAAGGAACCAATAGCGTAACCTGCTCATACCTCCGATAGAAATGCACCCAGAAAGTACAACGCTCGCCGACCTTTAATTTCTGAACTGAAAGAATAGCTATCTTGAAGTTAAAAACAAACGTGTCCGCAAAGATAGAATTCAATTGTCTGCCTACGGCTATAGGGAGTATGCCTCAGACTGACCCGAAGGAGGCATGTTCTCTTGTGGCCAAATATCTGCCTGAGCTGCCTGCCTGGCCACAACTGCCGAAACGTTCCAGGCTGGAGAATATGTATGCCCAGTTCAGTGAGGGCTTCCCCGGTTTGGTGCTCGAGGGAGATAAAATCCACGTCGAACGCACAGCGGAATTCGATAGCCAGTTGGAGCAGCTTTACACCGCCTCCTCGGAGGATAAACCCCACAACTATAGTATAAGTGCCGAACATGCTGCCGGACTACATGCTTTTCTGGCTCTAAAGGAACAGCATCCCAAGATGGTTAAGGGGCAGATAACCGGACCCATCACTTGGGGGCTTTGTGCCACCGACAGGGAGCAACGAGGCATACTTTATGACGACCTTCTGGCTGAGACTCTAGCCAAATTCCTGCGGCTGAAAGCCATGTGGCAGGAAAGGTTCCTGCGCCAGGTCTCGCCTGAAACGGTAATCTTTGTTGACGAGCCTTACCTGACTTCTCTGGGCACAGCCTTTGTCTCCATTCCCAATGAGCAGGTGACGATTTTGCTCGAAGAGGTCTTCAGCGGCATAAAGGGACTTAAGGGAGTGCACTGCTGCGGCAGCACCGACTGGTCACTCCTTTTGAAAAGCTCCACTGACATCCTGAGCTTCGATGCCTATAATTACGCTGACTCACTGAGCTGTTATCCGGCTGAGGTGAATGCCTTTTTGGAACGGGGCGGCAGCATCGCCTGGGGCATTGTCCCCAACGACGAGGGAGCTTTGGCCGGAGAATCTGTAGCCAGCCTGTATGACCGACTCGGTGAAGCCATGGCGCAATTCACCCGAGAGAGCATACCTTTTAAGCAGCTCGTGGCTCAAGGTTTACTGACTCCGTCCTGTACACTGGCATCCCTGTCTCCTGAAGCTGCCGTCCGCGCCTTGGAATTGCTCGCTGAGCTTTCAGCTAAGGTGAGGAAGAAATACACAGTATAACCGATGAGCCGCGACCCTTCAGGGTCGCGCAGGCGGGGTTAAAACCCCGCCACTACACAACTAGGAAAACGAGATTCAGGTCAACTGGATGTCATTGCGAGCGAAACGAAGCAATCACATACCTGCGCACTCCCTACCGAGATTGCATCGGCACTCCGTGACTCACATGACAAAGAGATAATCACCCTCTCCCTTGACAGGGGATGGCCGGGGTGAGGGTGAAATTTGAAATCTAAGGCTAATTAAGCGATAATACAATGCAAATTTAAAAAACTCGTTTTATTAGGTGACAAACGATGAATAAAAGTAAAAGAATGGCTATTCTGAAGCATCGCAAACGCCGCAAGAAGCTGGAAGAGAGAAGAAAGGCCATGGCTCTGCTGGCCGGTGTTACAGGGGTGGCTGCTAAACCAGCAGCCCTGCCAGCGGTGGCAGTCGCTGAGGCGCCACCAGCCCCGAAAAAGCCCATCAGAAAGAAGAAGGTAGAGGTAGCCGCTGCGGCTAAAGCTGCAGCTCCCAAACCAAAGGCAAGGGCAGCTAAAGCGAAAGTAGAAGAAGCCCCGAAAAAGCCTAGCAGGAAGAAGGCGGAAGTCGCCGCGGCTAAAGCTGTAACCGCCAAACCAAAGGCAAAAGCGGCTAAAGTAAAAGCAGCAGAGGAAGCGCCGAAAAAGCCTAGCAGGAAGAAGGCGGAAGTAGTCGCCGTGGCTAAAGCAGTAGCTGCCAAACCAAAGGCAAAGGCGGCCAAAGCGAAGCCAGCAGAAGAGCCGAAAAAAACCAGCCGAAAGAAGAAGACCGAAGCCACAAAGACTTAATGGCCAATGTCTACCTCTTAACCGGTAGCCCAGGGACAGGAAAAACCACCGTCATCAGACAGGCAATAGCCAGGTCTAAAGCCAAAGCTGGCGGTTTTTATACCGAGGAGATAAGAAGCGGTGGGACAAGGCAGGGCTTCAGGATTGTTACCTTAGACGGTCAGGACGCCATACTGTCGCATGTTGATAGTCACAGCCGCTATCGAGTAAGCAAATACGGCGTCGACATCCAAAATCTGGATAACGTCGGTGTCGCTGCCATTAATCAGGCGATAGAGGGAAGCGATTTAATTGTCATTGACGAAATCGGCAAGATGGAGCTTTTCTCTCCCCGTTTTAGAGAAGCCGTACTGAAGGCGATAGACAGCGGCAAAAAAGTTCTGGGCACCATTATGCTCAGCCCTCACCCCTTCGCCGACGATATAAAACGCCACCCCAAGGTAAAGATAGTCCAGCTCACCCGTGCTGACCACAACGAAGTACTGAGAGAAATACTAGACTGGCTGAAATAAACCGCAAGTGAAAATAACCCTCAAGCCGATAGGCAGCATTGATAGCAACACGCTGGAAGAGCTTAAAGAAAGGCTAAAACAAACCTTTGGCTGCCCTGTAGAGATAAACCTGGAAGTTGGTAACCTTGAACGGGCTTATGACCCGAAGCGGAGACAATACCTGGCTTCAGAGCTGCTCGCCAAGCTGAAGAAATCGGGCGTGGCCAAGGATGAAAAAACTCTGGGTATAGTTGATGTTGACCTCTACGCCCCGGGGCTAAACTTCGTCTTCGGTCAGGCGGACATAACCTCCGGCGTAGCTCTTATATCTCTATGCCGTCTGAGACAGGAATTTTACGGGTTGCCTTCGGATAATGCCTTGTTTCTAGACAGAACCGCTAAAGAGGCAGTTCATGAAATGGGACACACCTTCGGTTTAGGACACTGCAAAAACGCCAAGTGCGTAATGCACTTTTCCAACAGTCTGGCTGATACCGACTGGAAACAAATAGCATTCTGTAGTCAATGTCGTCCAAAGCTGATAAAATAAGGCTTGTTTGAATCTCACCCCCTTGGGAGACTGTCCGAAAATGTAGTCCCGACCCTTTAGGGTCGGGCTCCCGAGGCTAAAGCCTCGGGGCTACATGTTTAATGTGCATCACCAATGAGCTATAATTTTTCCCACAAAGTGGAAGAGGCAGATTGGTCTCCCTCTCTTTAAGAAGGAGAGGGGGAAGATGGTGTAGAGAGGGGGCTTCGCCCCTCTCTAAATTGCACTCCCCTTTCTTTATTAAGGGAAGGAAATAAGGAGCTGAGAAAGTAATGAATGGAGGTATAGACGTATGAGAAAAGTAGCTGTAGTCGGTGTGGGGATGACGAAATTCAGCGGCAAGCAGGACAAGACAACCATAGAGCTATTTGCTGAAGCCGCCATAGATGCCATAAATGAGTCTAATTTAAAACCGAAGGATATGCAGGCTCTATTTATGGGCAATGCCTTGGGCGACTTCGCCGAAGGGCAGGCACAGCCCCAAGCTTTCGCCGCCGATTATATCGGTGCTTCTCATATCCCGGCCAATCGATATGAGAACGCCTGCGCCTCATCCAGCGCCGCCTTCCGAGATGCCTTTATGTGGGTGGCTTCAGGATTCTATGACATTGTCCTAGCTGGTGGCTCTGAAACCGCCGCCAAGATGGGGACGCCTTTAGCCACTCGGACCTTTGCCATGGCCAGTGACAGCCGCTATGAATACCCCTGCGGAATCACCTTTCCCGGCGTTTTCGCCCTGCTAACTCACCTCTACGCCAAGCAATATGGTGTGCCTTTAGAAAAGCTTAAGCAGCAAATGGCTCAAGTCACCGTTAACTCCCATTATTACGGCGCTCGCAACCCTAAAGCTCAATTCCAAAAAGAGATAACTGCGGATGATGTACTGAAAAGCTTTATGGTATGCCAACCTCTCCAGCTCTATGACTGCTGCCCGTTCTCCGACGGAGGTTCAGCCATTGTTCTAGCCTCAGAAGAAAAGGCTAAAAAGCTGACCAATAAGCCTGCTTATGTCGTCGGCGTCGGTCAGGCTTCAGCCGGCAACCTGCTCAGCCAGAAAGAATACCTGCCAAGACTTAGGTCCCGGGAACTGGCGGCCAAGCAATCCTATGATATGGCTGGACTTAGCCCCAAGGACATAGATGTAGTTGAGCTTCACGATTGCTTCAGCATAGCTACAATTATTGCCCTGGAAAGCCTCGGCTTCTTTGAATTCGGCAAAGCAGGTGAGGCTGTGGAGAAAGGTGAGACGAAGATAGGGGGCAAAATGCCGGTAAATCCTTCCGGCGGACTGAAAGCCAAGGGGCACCCCATAGGCGCTACTGGAACCGCTCAAGTATACGAAATAGTTAAGCAGCTAAGAGGCGAATGTGGTGAGCGACAGGTCGAAGGAGCCAAGATAGGCATGACTGATACACTCGGTGGAGATGGCGGCACACTTTGCAACGTGATTCTGAAGAAGGGCTGGTAATACAGCTGCGGTCTAATTCTCAAGGAGGCTAAAAGTGGAAAATAAGCTTAGTTTTAAACAATATAATGAGGCGCTTAAGCAAAACAAGCTGCTGGGGTTGAAATGCAAACAGTGTGGCACAATCACTGTGCCGCCGAAAATAGTCTGCGGAAATTGTGCCAGCACGGATCTGGATATTGTCGAATTGAGCGGCAAGGGCAAAATCCAGACTTTCACCACCGTTTTCGTAGCACCGGAAGGGCGTGAAGGTGAATGCCCGTATGTTATAGTGATGGTCGAACTCAACGAAGGGCCGTGGATAATGGGCAACTTAACCGGGGTTGACCCAAACAAGATAACCATGGAGGTAATGGGCAAAAGCGTGAAGATGGGGCACGCCGTGTTCCCCGGGGACAAGTATTCTTCTGGAGATGGAGCCAGGCCGCTCTTCAGCCTAGAAGCGTGAAGTATCTATCTTGGCATAATGGCAGACCGCCAATTGTCCCAACTATGTAGTGCGACCCTTATGGTCATTGACCATTTAACTTAACAACATGTATTGAGTGCATAAACGAAACTATGAGACCCTTCGCCTTCGCTCAGGGTGACACTGCTATAACTGTCATTCTGAGGGAGCCCTTCGCCCTGTCATCCTGAGGAGCGAAGCGACGAAGGATCTAGCTCAGGATAAACTCCGCGACCGAAGAATCTCACTCTGGGTAAACTCCGTGAAGGGTCTAGATTCCTCGCTTAGAATGACAATTGGCATTGCTAAATGGCCTTAAAAGGCTTGAAGCTCGCCACCAAAAGTTTTACACTGAAGCCGTGCCAGCAACACCATCTTTAGTCAAAGCACTACTCAAACCTGAAACCTATCCGCATAGCCCCAAAAAGGTGGAGCTGGTGCAGACCCAGATGTCCTTCCTCTTTCTCACCGGCGATTACGTTTACAAGGTCAAGAAGCCTGTAGACTTAGGCTTCCTGAACTATACGACTCTGGAAAAGCGCCGCTTTTTCTGCCATCAGGAAATAGAACTCAATAGACGCCTTTGCCCCGACATCTATTTAGAAGTCGTGCCCATAGTCAGTAGCCAAGGGCAAATTCGTCTTGGCAACGAAGGGGAGACAATCGAATATGCCGTGAAAATGAAGCAGCTCCCCAGAGAGCGGATGATGGACAGCCTTCTGCGCTTGAATCTCCTAACTGAGGAAATGGTGGTAAGAGTAGCCGAAAAGCTGGCAGGATTCCACGATAAAGCCAGGACAAGCCCCGAAATCAGCATCTACGGGAAACTGGACGCTATCACGATAAACACCGAAGAGAATTTCAACCAGACCAAGAAGTATATAGATATTTCCATACCTTCCCCGAAATACCACCGTATAAAGGCTTACACCGACAATTTCGTCACAACAAATAAACCCCTGTTCAGCAAGCGAGTAAAGGACGGCAGGATAAGGGATTGCCATGGTGATCTTCACGCTGCCCATGTCTGCCTTAGCAATGGAATCTATATCTACGACTGCATCGAGTTCAACGATAGGTTCAGATATGGTGATGTGGCTTCCGAAGTCGCCTTCCTGGCTATGGACCTCGACCGTTTCCAACGAGCTGACCTCTCTCAGGCGTTCATCAATGCCTATGTCCGACTGAGCCAGGATAAAGAGCTGCTCCAACTGTTAAACTTCTACAAGTGCTACCGAGCTTACGTTCGAGGCAAGGTAGAAAGCTTTAAACTGGACGACCCCTACATTTCAGAGAAAGAAGCCGCCTTAGCTATGGCACAGGGCTACTTTGACTTAGCCTACCGCTACACCAAAGAGAAACCCCTGCTTCTCATCACGGCTGGTCTGGTGGGCACCGGCAAGACCACTGTGGCTGAAGCTCTGAGTCGGAGCCTCGGGCTTATCATCATCTCCTCAGATGTCACCAGAAAGAAGCTGGCTGGCATCTCACCGACCGAGCATCGCTTCGAACAATTCCGAGGTGGCATATACTCCGAAGACTTCACCAGAAAAACCTACGATGAGATGTTTGCCCAAGCCAGAGAGCTTCTATCCCAAGGACAATCGGTGATACTAGACGCCTCCTTCAAGAAAAGACCGGACAGGTTGCAAGCCAAGAGCCTGGCTGAGGAGACAAAAGCCGATTTCGCCGTCGTCGAGTGCCTTCTAAACGAAGAGACCGTCAGGAGCCACCTTAAGCAAAGGCTTAAAGAAGGCTCTGTCTCCGATGGTCGCTGGGAAATCTTTGAGCAACAGAGGCAGGACTTCGATAAAATCACCGAATTCCCATCTAAAAACCACATAATACTTGACACATCCCAGCCAATGAGTAACATTATTAGAATAGTATCGGAGAGATTATTTAGTGTTTAGGGACTCTATCTATCATTCCATGTTCGTCACCTGTCATTCTGAGGGAGCGGAGCGACCGAAGAATCTTACTCAAGGTAAATTCCATAAAAAGAAGACTTTGAGATCCTTCGCTACGCTCAGGATGACAACTAAATCTCTGCTTAAGAAAGGATTTGGCAGTAATGGACTATCATATTAAAGACCTATCACTAGCTGACCAAGGGAAGCTGCGCATCGAATGGGCCAGCCGGGAGATGCCGGTACTAAAGTTAATCAAACAAAGGTTTACCAAAGAGAAGCCCTTGAAAGGTGTCCGCATCTCCGCCTGCCTTCATATCACCACGGAGACAGCCAATCTAGCTCTGGCCTTAAAGGATGGCGGCGCCGGGCTAGTCCTGTGCGCTTCAAACCCGCTGAGCACGCAAGATGATGCGGCAGCAGCCCTCGTTGAATATGGTCTGCCTACCTTCGCCATTAAGGGCGAAGATAACCAGACCTATTATCAGCACATAAATTCCGCCTTAGAACATAAACCACATCTCACCGTAGATGACGGCGCTGACCTGGTTAGCACCGCCCACCGTGAGCAAACTCAGCTTCTGGCTAATATAATCGGTGGCACCGAGGAAACAACTACCGGCGTGATAAGGTTGAGAAATATGGCAGACGAGGGGAAGCTGAAATATCCCATCATCGCCGTGAATGATGCCAAAACCAAACACTTCTTCGATAACCGTTACGGTACCGGGCAGAGCACCATTGACGGCATCACTAGAGCCACCAACGTCTTATGGGCAGGGAAAAAGGTTGTGGTCTGCGGCTACGGTTGGTGCGGCAGGGGTATAGCTCGTCGGGCTCAAGGGATGGGCGCTTTAGTGATTATAACTGAGGTAAATCCTATCTCAGCCCTTGAAGCAACTATGGACGGCTACCAAGTCATGTCCCTGAAGGAGGCAGCCAAGATAGGGGATATCTTCATCACCGCCACCGGTGATATCAATGCCATTGACAAAGCCCATTTATCCCAGATGAAAGATGGGGCTATTCTGGCCAACAGCGGCCATTTCAACGTCGAGATAAATATCCCGGCTTTAGAAGGTCTGGCAAAGGTAAAAAGGCAGATACGCGCCTTCGTTGAAGAATACACTTTAGCTGACGGACGCCGGCTTTATCTCTTGGGTGAAGGCAGGCTGATAAATCTGGCGGCAGCTGAGGGACATCCCGCCAGCGTCATGGACATGAGCTTCGCTAACCAGGCGCTATGTCTCGAGTATCTGGTTAAGAATAAAGGAAAGCTTCAGCCAAAGGTCTATCCTGTGCCCGATGAAATAGATAATGAGGTGGGGCGGCTGAAGCTTCAAGCCATGAATATAACAATCGATTCCCTGACCCAAAAGCAAAAGAAATACCTGGAAAGCTGGGAGGAAGGAACATAGCCTGGAAAGGGGCTTAATATGAAATACATTGGTTTAGACAATAAAGAGGGGATTGTAAACCGTTTTGCCCAGTACGTATCTTCGGGCAAGGCTGAGACGTTCAAAATGTTTGGCCTGGACTTCGTCTTCGGGCATAGAGAAGGGGCTTACGTCCGGGATGCGACGAGCGGCAAAAAATTGATTAACTGCCACTGCAACGGAGGGGTGTTCAACCTGGGACATCGCAATCCCAAAATCATCGCCGCCTTGACCAAGAGCCTTAAAGAACTGGACATCGGGAACCACCATTTCATCAGCGAGCAGAGGGCGATACTGGCGGAAAAACTGGCGGAGTTAACCCCCGGCGACCTCACCTATACTGTTTTTGGTGTTAGCGGAGGGGAAGCTATAGACCTGGCCATCAAACTGGCTAGAGGTTACACTGGAAAGCTAAAGGTAATCTCGGCTGTTGGTGGCTACCATGGCCATACCGGCCTGGCACTGGCAGCCGGTGATGAACAATATCGCAAGCCATTTGGCCCACAACCACCGGGATTTGTACAGGTGCCTTTTGGCGACATCGCAGCCCTGAGGCAAGTTATAGACAACAACACAGCAGCAGTGATATATGAAACCATACCCGCCACATCTGGAATGCCCATACCACCAGCAGACTTCTTCCCGCAGGTGAGAAAGCTCTGCAGCGAACACGGCGCCTTATTAATTATTGACGAGGTCCAGACCGGGCTGGGACGCACCGGCAAGCTCTGGGGAATCGAATATTACGATGTAGTGCCAGATATCATGGTCATCGGCAAGGGGTTATCAGGGGGAATATACCCTATGAGTGCCACGTGTTTCAAGAAAGAGCTTGAGTCCTTCTTTCACGAAAATCCTTTCATCCACGTGTCCACCTTCGGAGGTGCCGAAGTAGGTTGCCCCGTTGCCCTAGCGGTGCTGGAAGAATCATCACGGACTGAATTCCTCGAGCATGTGCGGGAATTAGCTAAGGTCTTTGCTGAGGGCTTCGAAGAGCTAAAGAGAAAGCATCCGACTATCCTGGTTGGCCTGAGGCAGCTCGGACTGATGATGGGCATTGAGATGGTAAATGACCAATGCGGGCCAATAATGACCAAGACCTGCTATGACCACGGGATTCTTTCCATCTATGCTAATAATGATAGGCGAGTTAGCCAGTTACTGCCGCCGTTGATTATAGATAAGAAGCTGGCTTACGAGATAGTGGAGCGTCTAGACGGCGTCCTAAAGGATATCAAGGAATTCTTGAGGCTTTAAATCTTTTGGGCAGGAGAAAAATGACTGACATAAAGATAAACATAGACCTGCTGAAAGAATTTGAGAGGGGACTTGACCCAAGTCATCCTGAGGCAAGCAAAATCCCGGCAAAAGTTCTAGGATATGGGGAGATGAGCACTGTCTTCGAGATAAAAGATGAATCACGGAAGAACCTGGCCTATAAACGCATACCCATCTTTAAATACCAGAAAGAACTCGGCCACTATGAAGATATATATTACAAATACAACCGCACCCTGAAAGACGTGATAGGAATCAATGTGCCACCCTGGGGTTTTACCTCTTTTCCCTGCGAGCAAGGATACATCGTTGGCTATGATGTTCAAGAAAAACTACCTCCAGAATCATTTGGCAACAAGGCTATACATACCCTCAACGACGACGATATAGTGACTCTGTTCCGCTTAATCCTGAGACAGCTAAGAAAGGTCTGGGATTTCAACAAAGAAAAAACCTCGCTTGAAATCGGCATCGATGGGCAGATATCCAACTGGGTAATAAAGGATTTCGACACCAACAACCCACATATAGGCCCAGAGACACAGCTTTACTATGTTGACACCAGCACCCCTTTCATTCGGAAACATGGGGTGGAGCAGCTTGACCCGGAATTATTCCTGCGCAGCGCACCCTCCTTCCTCCTCTGGCTCATCCGCTGGCTGTTCCTCGAAGACGTAATGACCCGCTACTATGATTTTCACCTGGTCGTGGTAGACTTTATCGCCAATTTTTACAAAGAACAGCGACCCGAGCTCATCCCCAGACTCGTTGAGGTTGCCAATGGCGTCTTCACCACTGAGGCAAACCACCTAAACATAGCTCCTGTTAGCATTAAGGAGGTACACTCGTATTACAAAGAAGATGCTTTGATATGGACTATCTTCCTGGCGATGAGAAGGCTTGACCGCTTTATACACAAATGGATTCTACGCAAACCATATATCTATATTTTGCCCGGAAAGATAAAGAGGTGATAATGATATTTATCAACGCTACTTCTCAATGTAGCCGCGACCCTTTAGGGTCGCTTTCCCGTAGCGAGGCTAAAACCCCGCAACTACATCAATAAACAAGGAGGGTGTTTATTAACTCCGACTGTCATTGCGAACCCTTCGCCCCTTGTCATTGCGAGCCGAAGGCGTGGCAATCTCAATCTCACTGTCCCCCCACTACCGAGATCGCCACGGGGCTGACGCCCCTCGCGATGACAGAAAAGAAGCAGGGATTGCGGAGCTTGTTTCGAGCATAAGCGAGGAATCTCGCTTCTCACAATGACGAATTAAGGTTGTTAAACAATCTCAATTGATTCTGAAACAACCAGGCAATATAATAGAGAACCTTTTAAAAGGAGATAAAAATGCCAAGCAGCTTTAAAGACACTTCCTCATACTTTTTTGCCTCGGAGTCGGTCACTGAGGGGCATCCTGACAAGCTCTGTGACCAGGTCTCCGATGCCGTCCTTGATGCCATATTAGAGCAGGACCCTTTTGCCAGAGTTGCCTGCGAGGTTGCCGTGACCATTGGACTGGTAATAGTTTTAGGTGAGGTTACCACCAAGTGCTACGTAGAAGTACCCGAAATTGTACGCCAAGTGATCAAAGACGCTGGCTACATCAAGCCAGAGTACAGTTTTGACTACCAGAGCTTGGGCACCCTGGTATCCATAAAACAACAATCAGCCGATATCTCCGCTGGAGTCAGCCAGGCAATAGAAGTGAGAGAGAAGGCCAAAGACACTGACGACCTGGACAAAACCGGTGCCGGTGACCAGGGGATGATGTTCGGTTTTGCCTGCACCGAGACGCCTGAACTTATGCCGCTGCCCATCGCGCTGGCCAATAAGCTGTGCCGATGTCTGGCACAGGTAAGGAAGGAGGGAATTCTGCCTTATCTTCGGCCTGATGGCAAGTCTCAGGTAACTGTAGAGTACGACCATGGCCGCCCTAAAAGAATAGATTCGGTAGTTATCGGTGCTCACCACGACCCCGATGTAGATAACAATACTATCAGGCGAGACATAATAGAAAAGGTAATAAAAGCTGTTATTCCAGCTAACCTGCTGGATGATAAAACTAGATATTACGTTAACAGTGCCGGGCGCTTTGTTATCGGTGGGCCGGTATCCGACACCGGTTTCACCGGCCGTAAGATCCTGGTCGATACCTATGGTGGTGCCTGCCGCCATGGGGGGGGCTGTTTTTCTGGCAAAGACCCAACCAAAGTTGACCGCTCCGCCAGCTACATGGCCCGATACGCTGCCAAGAATCTGGTAGCTGCCGGCCTTGCCGACCGCCTTGAGGTTCAGGTCGCCTATGCCATCGGCGTTGCCCGTCCTCTGTCGCTATCTGTCGAGACCTTCGGCACAGGTAAGGTGCCTGACAAGGTTATCCTCGAACTCATCAAGAAGCACTTCGATTTCCGACCTGAAGCCATCATTAGATATCTCGACCTGCGCCGTCCCATTTATAGGCAGACGGCTACTTACGGGCACTTCGGCAGAGATGACCTCGACCTGCCCTGGGAGAATACAGACAAGGCCGATATCATAAGAGCCGAGGCGGGAATATAGATTAGAAAGTGAGCACATGGATAAAACTATCAAATTTGGCACTGATGGCTGGCGAGCCGTTATCGCCGAGGATTTTACTTTCGACAATGTCCGGGCTTGTGCCCAGGGAGTAGCCAACTATCTGAACCAGGCCAGGCTAGCTAAACAGGGGCTTGTTATCGGCTATGACACCCGTTTTGCTTCCGAAGATTTTGCCGCTGCCGCTGCCGAGGTAATTGCTGGCAATAAAATTAAGGTAAACCTCTGCTCCAAAGCAACGCCGACCCCGGTAATAAGCTACGCCGTCACCGCCACTGAGTCAGCCGGGGCCATAATCATCACCGCCAGCCACAACCCGGCCCGCTGGAACGGCTTCAAATACAAAGATAGCACCGGCGCCAGCTCCTCCACAGAGCTAGCCGCACAAATAGAAAAGAATGCCAATGAGGTGCTATCCACAGGCGGTGTGAAGCGGCTTCCCCTGGCTGACGGCCTGAACAGCGGACTGATAGCCTACTTAGACCCGGATCCGGTTTACTTCAAGCAGCTAGAGCGACTTGTTGACCTGGAAGCCATTCGCCACAGCCATTTAAAGGTTATCGTCGACTCTATGTATGGGGCCGGCATAGGCTATTTCAGGGAGCTCCTCGAAGGCGGTGAAATAGAAGTCATAGAGATTAACGGTAAGCGCAATCCCTCGTTCCCCGGAATTCAACCTGAGCCAATCGCCAAGAACCTGACCAAACTTTCAAACACGGTCAAAGAACAGAAGGCAGATGTTGGGCTGGCAAACGATGGCGATGCCGACCGAATCGGCATCGTCGATGAAAAAGGAAACTTCCTCAACCAGCATCAGGTATTCGCTCTGCTTGCCCTCTACTTTCTCGAAGTCCGCGGTGAGCGAGGCGCCATAGTCGAGACCGTGACCGATTCCAGAATGCTACACATCCTGGGAAAGCTCTTCAATGTACCCGTCTATGAGACACTGGTAGGCTTCAAATATGTAGCCCCGCTGATGATAGAGAAAGATGCCCTCATCGGCGGTGAGGAGAGCGGCGGCTATGGCTTCCGGGGTCATGTCCCTGAGCGCGATGGCATCCTCGCCGGCCTGTATTTCCTCGACTTCATAATAAAAACGGGCAAGACCCCTTCACAGCTATTAGACTATTTATTCAGCAAGGTGGGGCCGCACTATTATGACCGCCTTGATTTTCACGTCTCACCGGGCGACCATAAGAAATTGACCGAGAAGCTTACGCAGCGCTCTATCGATTCTATCGCCGGCACAAAGGTAGCCAGGCTGGATACCACCGACGGTTATAAATACTGCCTGGCTGATGATTCCTGGCTGCTCATCCGCTTCTCCGGCACCGAGCCGCTCGTCCGCATCTATGCCGAAGGTCACAGCCCGGAGCAAGTCCAGAAACTGCTGGAAAGCGGCAGAAAGTTGCTAGGTCTTTAAAGTATGGTCAATCTAGATGACTTAGGTGTATACAGGCGTCTTGACCCAGCAAATATGCTGGAACACCTTCACGGCTTGCCTCAGCAATGCCGCGCCGCCTGGCACAAGGCTAAAGACTTTGAGCTACCCAGAGATTACGCCAGCATTGACAAAGTGGTCATTTTAGGTATGGGCGGCTCAGCTATAGGCGGCGGTTTGCTCCGCAATTTTGTTTCACGACTAACCAAGCCCATCGTCTTCGTCACTCGGGACTATGACCTGCCAGCCTTCGTTAATGAAAGGACACTAGTTATCGCCTCGAGCTATTCAGGAAATACCGAGGAAACGCTTTCCGCCTTCTCTCAGGCTCTGGAAGGGAAGTGCAAAAAGCTGGCCATGACCACCGGCGGCAAGCTGAAGGCCCTGGCCCAAAACACCAAAGTGCCAGTTTTCGTTATAGACCATGCTTACCAGCCCCGAGCTGCCATAGGATACAGTTTCATGCCTCTGATAGCCTTCCTTCAAAAACTGGGTTTTCTCAAAGACAAAATGGCTGAGGTCGAGGCGATGATTCAAGACCTTGAGAAGCTGCTGGGAGAGCTGAAGGAGACCATGCCCACAAGCTCAAATCCAGCCAAGCAACTGGCAACCAAGCTGCAGGGCAAAATAGCCGTGATTTACGGCGCTGGCATTCTCTCTGCGGTCGCCCGCCGCTGGAAGACCCAGATTAACGAGAACAGCAAGTCCTGGGCTTTCCACGAGACTTTCCCCGAGCTCAACCACAACGCCGTCGTCGGCTACCAGTTCCCCGCAGAATTAGCCTCCAAGTTATATGTAGTCTTGCTCCGCTGCCCTTCTCTCCACCCCCGAACCTTGATTCGCTACCAGGTAACCTGTGAGCTTCTGGGGCAGAACAGCATCAGCCACCAGCTCATAGACAGCCAGGGCGAAAGCGGACTGAGCCAGATGATGAGCCTGATCTACCTCGGCGATTGGGTTAGCTATTATCTGGCAATCCTCTACCAGACAGACCCCACGCCGGTGAAAGTCATTGACTACCTGAAAAAGCGGCTGAGTGAAGCGAAGTAGGGTTCGAATTATACTAAGTCGAGGTTACATCAGCATCCATGGAATCTGTATCCATCCGCCATGCCCTGAGTAGAGGCGCCTTCCATGCCGTTCTTGGGGCAACGTTTGCCACTGCCCTGCTCCTCTGGCCACGACTTTTGGTACTGGCAGCTTTAGCTACAGCCACTGTCGGTTTCTTAATCTTTGAAGCCGCAAGGTTACGTGTACCATCTTTAAGACGTTGGTTTTCCGCCTTGTTTGCCCCGCTTCTGCGCAAGGAAGAGGAGGATAAACTCACCGGAAGCAGCTATTTTCTAATCGGCTGTTTACTCACCGCCGTAACATTTCCAAAAGATATCGCATGTTTAGCCATCCTGTTTTTATCCTTCGGTGACCCCACTGCCACGGTAGTCGGTATATGGAAGGGGCGGAAAAAGCTCTGGGGCAGAAGCGTAGAGGGAGACATAGCCTGTCTTATCGCCTGTATCCTCGTCGGAACTCTGGTCGCTATAATTCTGGAGAACCCAACACTAATAGTCGCCATCGTTGGGGCGATCTTCGCCACCCTGTTTCAAGCATTACCACTGCGGCTAAACGATAACTTGACCATCCCACTGGGCAGCGCCACAGCTATGATGCTTGCCAGCACTCTGCAATCTTGCCTTTACCATTAAAACTCAGGATAATTAGCCTGCGCTACCCAAAAACGCAGTGAGACATTCCAGATTTATTCATAATGACGGTTTTTTCATAAACACGGAGGTGAATCGAATGAGAAGTCTAGTAATCGGTTTTAGAGCAGCGCTTCTGATTCTAGCAGCTTTCTTTTTGTTGGGAGCGAATATTAGTTGTGGTGCTCCAAGGCAAGAAAAGGCGGTCACGACCCCCGAAGTTCTCAGTAAACACTGTGAGGAAGCTATCGGCGAGCCGCGGGTTGAGCAGATTTCCGAGCATGTCTGGGTCGCCCTGGGTTACGACCAAGCGAATACCGCCTTGATACACACTGAAGACGGTAATGTAATAGTGGATGTTTCTATGAGCCCGGTAGCAGCCAGGGCGGTTAAGCAAGCGCTACTAGAAAAAGCTCCCTGTGGCCCGATTAAGGCGATTATCTACACGCACAGCCATATTGACCACGTAGGCGGTGCCTCGGTCTGGGCGGAGGAAAAGAACACGCAAATATGGGCGACGGATGCCTTCATCGAGCACTTCTTCAAGCAATATGGATTGTTCATAAAGGCAGAAACCACACGCGGAGTGCGCCAATTCGGATTCAATGTACCACAGGAAGAGTTGCCCTGCTGTGCCATCGGTGCACGCACTTATTATCAAGCCTCATTTGAAAGCGGAGTTCTAATGCCCACACATACTTTCTCCGGATCCAAGACCCTTGAAATCGGTGGCCTGCAAATTGAAATGCGCGAGGGCTACGGCGAAACGCATGACCAGCTTTTTGTGTGGATACCTGAAGACAAGACCTTAATCCCGGCCGATAATTTCTACTGGGCATTCCCCAATCTCTACACCATCCGTGGAACCAGCCCCAGGCCTGTTGACGAATGGATTAAGAGCCTGGATGAAATGCGGCGGTTGGAACCAGAACACCTGGTCCCTATGCACACAAAACCGATTCACGGCAAAGAGGAAATCGCCGAAGCTTTGACTAATTACCGTGACGCCATCCAATGGGTTCGAGACGAGGTGGTTAGAAGGGCGAATAGAGGAGAGGACATTGACACTATAGCCGAAAGCATAAAGCTTCCTACCCACCTGGCTGAGAAACCTTACTTGCGCGAACTATATGGGCAGGTGGACTGGTCCGCCCGCGGCATCTACACCAATTCGCTCGGATGGTTCGACGGCAGGCCGGATAAGCTTTACCCACTTCCTCATAACGAGGTGGCCAAGCGGGAAGTAATGCTTATGGGTGGGCCGGAAAAAGTGCTGGAGCTGGCCGACCAGGCTTCACAAACAGACGACGCACGCTGGGCCATACATTTGTTAGCAAAACTTCAAGACAGCGGTCTGGCAAGCGATGAGCTGGCTAAATTACTGTCTGAGAAGCTGGTGGAAAGTTATAGGGCATTGGCACAAACAATCAGTAACACTAACGGCCGGGCTTACCTGCTGGAATCGGCACTAGAACTCAGCCAAGACATGCCTGAACCCCAAAGTCCTAAAATCAGTGAGAAGATGGCCTCAAGTATTCCGCTGGAAACAATATTTTCACACATGGCAGTCCGCCTGAATCCCGAAAAATCCAGCAACATTCATGAATCCGTGCACTTTGTCTTCCCCGATGAAAACAAACGGTTCGTAGTTACGGTGCGAAACGGAATTGCCGAAATAGTTGAAGGTGAACCGCTACCGGGCACGCCTGAGCCGGTAGCTATAATCTCCGCCGATTCTCAAACTTATCGCATGGTGGCCATGGACATGTCAAGCCCCGTATCTGCATACGCATCAGGCAAGATAACAATTGAAGGTAGCTGGCCGGGATTCTTGAAGTTTATGAGTCGCTTTCAAACCGCAGGGGACTAATAACTAAAGCGTGATACCTCCACTCAACACTCTGTAAAATATTACAACAGCCATGAAAGGAGGCTCTGTATGAGACCTAAGATATTTCTTGTCCAATCCGAAGGGTTAGGGAGGGGGGACGAGCAGCTAGGCTCGATGCTGATGGCTAATTTTCTTCGGCTACTGGGCGAAAGCCAGGACAAGCCAGGCAGCCTGATATTCTGGAATGCCGGAGTACGCCTGCTGTGTGAAGGCTCCCCAGTTTTGAACCGTTTGAAACAGCTTGAAGAACAGGGTGTGGAGCTTCTGGCCTGTTCCACCTGTCTTGAACACTTCGATTTGATGGACAAGCTGGCAATCGGCAAGCCAACAACGATGGCAACGTCTATCCAGTCTATGCTCAATTGTGACGTAGTAAGCCTGTGACCCAAAGGGTAAACAGCAGCTAATGTTGCTCTTCATACATCGGTTTCTTTATAATATCTGCCAGTTGTCTTCAGCCAACTGAACGAAAGAAAGGGGGTGACGCTATGGTTGTCCTGAATCGCAGAGTTTGATTCGGTATCGACATGATGCGCGTTGTGCATCAACTGCATCGTGCTGCGTGGAAAGCCAGCAACGTCGCCCCGATTACTACGCCTCGCTAGTCATCCTCCGGGCTCCGCCGTTATGATTTCCACGTAGTGGGAAAATCTATAACGAAAGGAGCTTTTTAATGTCTTCTGTCTCACGGTTCCTCACATCTCACTGGGGGCCAATCCTGACTGGCCTTGTCGTTGGTATTCTGGCACCTATTCTGGTCAAACTGGGCAATCCCGGCAATATGGGCATTTGCATGGTCTGCTTTGCCCGGGATATCGCCGGCGCACTGGGCCTGCACCAGGCAAGCGTCGTACAGTACATCAGGCCTGAAATCATCGGTCTTTTATTCGGCGCTCTTATTGCCGCCTTAATCTTCCGTGAATTTAAGCCGCGCACCGGCTCCGCTCCTCTGGTACGTTTTCTTCTTGGTATGTTCGCTGTGTTCGGCGCCCTGGTTTTCCTGGGATGCCCCTGGCGTGCCTACCTGCGGCTTTCTGGAGGCGATTGGAACGCCATCTTTGGTATTTTGGGGTTAATAGCCGGTATCGGCATAGGGATTGTTTTTCTGAGGATGGGCTTCAGCCTGGGACGTAACCGCCCAGCACCAAAAGCCCTGGGATGGATGATGCCCGCCGTCATGATAGCTTTGCTTGTGCTTTTGATAGCCGCTCCTCAGTTCGGGCGGGACGCCAGCGGGAATCCCACCGGCCCCATCTTCTTTTCAGAAAAAGGACCGGGCAGCCTGCATGCCCCGCTGATTATTTCACTGGCCATCGGGCTTGTTATCGGCTTTCTGGCTCAAAGAAGCCGTTTCTGCACCGTGGGCGCCATACGCGATATGATACTGCTGCGTGATTCACACCTGCTCAACGGCATCGCTGCGCTGATTGTTGCCGCCTTCATTACCAACCTGGTACTTGGCCAGTTCCACCCCGGCTTTGAAAACCAGCCGGTGGCCCATTCTAACGGCTGGTGGAATTTTGGAGGTATGGCATTAGCGGGTCTAGCCTTTACCCTGGCTGGTGGTTGCCCCGGGCGGCAGCTTTTCCTGGCCGGAGAAGGCGATGGTGACGCCGCCATATTTGTCTTCGGGATGATAGTGGGCGCTGGGTTTGCCCATAATTTTAGCATAGCCAGCTCTCCGACTGGCCCGGCTGCATTTGGACCGATTACGGTGATAGTTGGACTGGTGATATGCGTAATCATCGGATTGACAATGCGGGAAGCAAAAGCATAGGAGGTTTATCATGAGTGATATACATACTGTAGATGCTCGCGGGCTGTCATGTCCCCAACCGGCAATGCTGGCTCGCCAGGCTCTGGAAAAAATGGACAAGGGAACGATAGAGGTTCTTGTAGATTCAACCACCGCACGTGAAAACGTTTCACGTTTAGCCCGAAATTCTGGCTGGAATGTAACTGTTGAAGACCAGCCTGAAGGCAGTTATCGAATTATGTTGAAGAAATGATCTACCTGGACAATGCAGCAACATCGTGGCCCAAGCCGCCTGAAGTCTTAAGAGCCATGACCAACGTATTGGAGCGTGCCGGGGGTAACCCCGGCCGCTCCGGACACCAGCTGTCCATTGAGGCAGCACGGATAATGTATCAGGTAAGAGAAGACATCGCCGAGTTTTTTCACGCGGGCGACCCTCTACGGGTGGTCTTCACCAGCAACGCTACCCACGCCATCAATCTAGTCCTGAGAGGGCTACTCAAGCCCGGAGACCGGGTTGTTACCAGTTCTATTGAACACAACGCGGTAATGCGACCGCTGCGAAGCCTGGAAAAGCAGGGCGTCAATCTGCACGTGATTCCTTGCGCTTCCGACGGCAGCCTCGATGTCAAACAGGTCGCCAAAGCGCTGAGTTTCGGTGCCCGGCTCGTGGTTATAAACCATGCCAGCAACGTGGTGGGAACTATATTGCCTGTTGCTGAGATTGCCCCTATTGCGCACCAGGCTGGCGCCTTGCTCCTGGTGGACGCAGCACAAACGGCAGGTATCATGTCCGTTGATATACAGGCGATGGGCATTGACCTGCTGGTATTCACCGGGCACAAAGCTTTGCTGGGACCGCCTGGCATCGGTGGACTTGTCATCAGCCATAGTGTTGATGTCTCACAGATTGAACCTCTAATCAGCGGTGGCACCGGAAGTCAGTCGGAATTGGAGGAGCAGCCTGACTTCCTTCCCGACAAATTTGAAAGCGGTACCCCCAACATTGTGGGAATAGCCTGTTTACATGCCGGCATACACTGGCTCATAGGTAGAGGTATTCAGGCAATCTGGGCGCATGAAAAAGAACTTGCGTATGCTCTCATTGACGGCCTATCTGCCATACCCAATGTCGAAATACATGGAACATGCAACCCTGACAGGTCAGTAGCCATCGTGTCCTTTACCGTTGCCGGCAGGCATGTCTCGGAGATCGGGCTGAGGCTTGACGAAGAACATGGCGTCTTGACACGCGTTGGGTTGCACTGCGCTCCAGCAGCACACAAGACAATCGGTTCATTTCCCGAAGGGACTATACGGCTGGCGCCCGGTGTCTTTACAACCAGAGATGATATTCATACAGCGATACGGGCGATAGAGAAGGTGGTCCGGTCATGACACACGGTGTAGTCCTTTTTCATACAACATCAGCAGCTATGCGTGCTGAGAAGGTACTGATGAAAGCAGGGTATGCTATCAAGCTCATCCCAACCCCACGTGAATTTTCCAGTGACTGTGGCATTGCGCTCCGCTTCGATTGGAATCAGCATGATCAAGTCAAATCCTTGCTGGATGCGGCGCATGTGGAGATTGACGCCATACGCCAGATGTAATACGGAACCTCGCCCGAGTCATTTTGATGGGCAAGCTGGCAATCGGCAAGCCAACAACGATGGCAACGTCCATTCAATCCATGCTCAACTGCGATGTAGTCGGCCTATAATTAGGCTAATTTGCATTAGAAGAAGAGCGAGCCAACAGTCTAGAGTATCTTACTGATTTCCGTCAGCTCGGAAGCTTTACCGCTTGGTATATTGAGGGGCTTTGCGGGCGCGCTTGAGTCCGTATTTCTTGCGCTCTTTGATGCGGGCATCACGGGTTAGCAGCCCTTCCTGACGCAGGAGAGGTTTGAACTGCTCGTTAGCTTCAACCAGGGCTCGAGCAATGCCATGTCGAATAGCCCCAGCTTGCCCAGTGAGACCACCACCGGTCACCTTGATCTCAACATTGAACTTCCCCACAGTATCAGTCGCCACGAATGGGTGTTCAATAAGGCGGCGATGCTCGAGGCGAGGGAAAAGCTCCTGGTAGGGCTTACCATTGACAATAATCTCCCCCCTGCCTCCAGAGAACAGCTTCACTTGCGCTATGGCGCATTTGCGCTTGCCTGTGCCGCGGTCATAAGTCTGAGTAGTCACGAGATTTCACTCCCTTTTGCAGTTGCTTTTGTACCAGCGACCTGTGCCTGGTGGGGATGGCTATCGCCGGCATAAACCTTTAGCTTTTTAAACATGGCTCTACCCAACCGGTTATGCGGCAACATACCTTTAACCGCATGCTCAATCACTCTGGTAGGGTGAGCAGCCAGCATCTTTTCGAAAGTCTCAGCTTTCATGCCGCCAGGGTAGCCTGAATGATGATAGTAGGTTTTCTGCTTGGCTTTCTTCCCGGTAACTCTAACCTTGGCGGCGTTGAGCACAATGACATAGTCGCCGGTATCTAGATACGGAACGTATGTCGGCTTATGCTTACCCATGAGCAAGCTTGCTATCTGAGTGGCAAGCCTGCCTAAAGTCTTCCCAGAAGCATCAATAACATGCCACTGGTGTTCGACATCTTTAGCTTTAGTTGAATATGTCTTCATGTTGCCAGCTCCAGATTGCCGGGGTAATTAACTTTAGTAAGACAAAGACCACAAGCCGGAGCGGTCGGCCCGGCCAGGACCAGCGTCTTTGTCTCCATAATCTGATGAAATTCCTCAAGCCCTACTTTACCCAGTCCTACCCTTATTAGCAAGCCTACAGTATTGCGAACCTGATGAGTCAGAAAAGAATTGGCAGTCATACGGAAAGTGGCCAGGTCATCCTTCTTTGCCACCCTGGCTTCATAGACAGTACGCACCGTGCTTCTTAGCTTACCTAAAGCGGTGGCAAAGGAGGCGAAGTCGTGTTCACCTTCAAGAAATTTACATGCCTTATTCATAGCTTTAATATTCAACTTCTTGGGCACAAAATAAGCAAAACCCTCGAACAGAGGCGACCGAGTTGAACTATTCAAAATGTAATAATCATATTCTCGACTCACAGCATCACGCCTAACATTAAAATCCATATTCACTTTGCAAGCGCCCTTAACCGCAATGTCCCTCGGCAGATAGTAATTTAAGGCTCTAACAAATGTCTGTGGAGGCAAGGCAGACTTAGTCCGGAAGCTAACTACCTGGCCTCTGGCATGTACGCCAGTGTCAGTCCGGCTGGCAGCAATTACACGGCTGCTTTCTCCGGTAAGCCTCCGTATGGCCCGTTCCAGTTCAGCCTGAATTGTGGGCAGGTTAGCCTGCCACTGGAAGCCATAATAATTTCTGCCGTCATACTCCACAACCAAAACGATCTTGTTAAAACTGTTAAAGAGCTTCACTAATACAGCGTCTTGTTATTCTACCATCTCAACCTGGGCTAGCCGCGCTCCATCACCGACCCGCCGTCCCAATTTGACTAGTCGTGTATAACCCCCGGGACGTTCCGCATACCTGGGCGCGAGCTCGTTAAATATCTTGTCAACGAGCTTCTTGTCAGTAACAAAAGCCAAAGCCCGACGCCGAGAAGCCAGGCTGCCTTCCTTCCCCAGAGTAATCATCTTCTCGGCTAGGCCCCGAATCTCCTTTGCCTTAGCCTCGGTGGTGACAATTTTTTCGTATTTAACCAAATCAGACACCAAGTTGCGGTACAAAGCCCAACGGTGCGCTGTAGGCCTGCTCAGTTTTCGTCCGGCTATACGATGTCTCAATCCGTAATCTTCCCTTCAATGCTTTCAGCGCTTTCGTCTTTTTCAGAAGCCAAAGCTCTTGATACCCTCTTCTTTTCCTTTTTCTCCTTAGCCTCGGGAATGAAAGGCAGGTCAAGCCGCTTAAGAGCTGCCTCGACTTCTTCCCTAGATTTGGCTCCGAAGCCGGCTAAGCCACATAGACCGTCTAGACCTCTTTCCAGAATCTGACCCAAAGTGGTAACACCACCTCTTCTTAAGCTGCTATAGGTATGTGTGGATAAATTCAACTGGTCTAGAGGCATCAGGTATTGCTCTGGTGGAATCAGCCGCTGCCATGCCACTTCGGCTCCCTCCGGTGTAATGGCTCTGGCCAGTTCACGGAAGCAACCAAACTGCTCTATCAGGATAGATGCGCTCTGACTAACTGCCTCTATCGGAGATACGGAGCCATCAGTCCAAACTTCCAGGATAAGTTTCTCCTGGTTACTCCCCTCTCTAAGGCTGCTAGGCTCAACCAAGAAATTGACCTTACGAACCGGGGTGAAAATAGCATCTATGGGAATCGTCCCAATGGGCAGGCTATCGCTGGAACTGGCTGGCACATAGCCTCTACCTATCTCGACGTTAAACTCGATACTGAGCTTAGCCTTTGGAGAGTCCAGAGTAGCCAGATAAAGCTCGGGGTTAACGATTTCGAAATCTGCCGATGGCTTAATGTCACCAGCACAGACTTGCCCTTCTCCCCCGACCTCCAGTCTCATCTTCCCAGAACGCTGGGCAAGATGACGAAGGCGTATTCCCTTGACGTTAAGCAGGAAATCTATTGCATCCTCCTTAACGTGAGGGATTGTTGAGAATTCATGCTGGACACCCTCAATCATGACCCAGGTTATTGCAGCACCGGGTAAAGAGCTGAGAAGCACCCGGCGCAGGCTGTTACCTAATGTAACTCCAAAACCCTTCTCTACAGGTTCGGCACTAAAACGACCATAGATTTCAGTGCCTTCGACACATTCTACCTTTGGTAGTGCTAAGCCAGCCAAGAAGCCTCCTTAACGGGAATAATATTCAACGATAGCTTTTTCATCAAACTTAACTTCAATATCCTCACCTGTTGGCAGGTTAACGATTCGACCGGCCAGTTTTTCTTTATCCAGAGCCAGCCAGCCGGGAACGGTCCTGCCCTCAATTTCTTGAACGAGCGCTTTGTAATATTCAGTTTTGGTACTACTTTCTCGCCAGGCAATAGCATCACCGGGCTTCACCAGACAGGAGGGGATATCCGTCTTGCGGCCGTTTAAGAGAAAGTGACCATGGCGTACCAGTTGTCTGGCTTGAGAGCGGGAGCTGGCAAAGCCTAAACGGTAAACCACATTGTCTAACCGTCTCTCTAGCAAAATTAAGAGGTTCTCGCCAGTTATGCCGGGAAGCCTTTTCGCCTCAGCAAAGAATTTGCGGAATTGTCGTTCCAAAAGTCCGTAACTATAGCGAGCCTTCTGCTTCTCCTGCAACTGAAGCCCACGGTCAGACTTCTTTGCGCGCCGCTTTCTGATACCAGTATACCCAGGGGGAACATCCCTGCGCTCCACAGCGCACTTGGAGGTAAAGCACCTATCCCCCTTAAGCATTAATTTGTCGCCAACACGACGACATAAACGACAATTAGCCTGTGTATACCGTCCCATTTCTACACTCGCCTTCTCTTACGAGGCCGGCAACCATTGTGCGGAACAGGAGTTACGTCCTTAATCCCAGTAACCAAAATCCCTGAAGCCTGGATGGCTCGAATCGCTGCCTCGCGACCGCTGCCGGGACCTCGGATATATACCTCGACCTGACGCAAACCATGTTCCTTAGCTTTTTGAGCAGCGCCCTGCGCCGCCAATTGAGCTGCATAGGGCGTACCTTTTCGAGACCCTTTGAACCCAGCTGTGCCGGGACTTCCCCAGGCGATAACATTGCCTTTCTGGTCAGTAAGAGTAATAATTGTATTATTAAAGGTAGATTGGATGTAAGCTTTACCTTCAGCAATATGCTTGCGCTCTCGCCTTCTTACCCCGGTTTTCTTTTTCTTAGGCATATCCTTCCATCACTCCTTTACTTCTTAGTCGTTCCACGCCTCTGTCCGCGGCCAGCCACTGTCTTGCGAAGACCACGCTTGGTCCGAGCATTAGTTCGTGTCCGCTGCCCTCGAACCGGCAATCCGCGACGATGCCTTAGACCTCGATAACTGCCGATTTCAATAAGCCGCTTAATATTAAGATTAACTTCCTTCCGAAGTCCGCCTTCTACTTTATATTCTTTATCGATAACCTCGCGAATACGGCTAACCTCCTGCTCGCTAAGGTCCTTTACCTTAGTATCAGGGTTTACACCACTGGAAGACAAAATCCGACGGCTTGAAGCAGGGCCGATGCCATAGATATACTGTAAAGAAATCTCAACCCTTTTATCTTTTGGAATGTCCACACCAGCGATACGTGCCATATCTCATCACTCCTACGTTATCCTTGGCGCTGCTTATGCTTGGGGTTCTGACAAATAACCCGAACCACTCCACGGCGCCTGATAATCTTGCATTTATCGCACCGACGCTTAACAGAAGACCGCACTTTCATAATTAACTACCTTAAATCGCAAAAACCTTATAATAATAAACCTTGTCGGCATTTATGTCAAAATGTAAATTGCCCATGACTACTTAAACCGATAAGTGATTCTCCCCCGCTTCAAATCGTAAGGCGAAAGCTCCACTAGCACTTTGTCTGCTTGCAAAATCCTAATATAATGCTTCCTCATTTTACCCGAAATATGAGCTAAAACCTCATGCCCGTTAGCCAATTCCACGCGAAATGTAGCATTAGGTAAAGATTCAATCACTGTGCCTTCAACCTCTATTGCTTCTTTCTTAGGCATACTACACTTCTATTATAGTAGAGTCAGTACCTCCGCTTCACCCTGGCTAATAGCGATAGTATGCTCAAAATGAGCTGAAATGCTGCCATCTGCAGTGAGCACTGTCCATCTGTTCTCAGCAACCCGTGTCCGCCAGTCTCCAGCAGTCACCATCGGCTCCACCGCCAAAGTCATGCCTTTTCGCAAAAGAGGGCCTTCGCCAGGCGAGCCAAAGTTTGGCACTGAAGGGTCTTCATGCAAGTCTCTACCTACTCCATGCCCGGAATACTCCCGAACCACAGAAAATCCCCTTGTCTCAACGTAGTTCTGAATAGCTGATGAAACATCTCCTAGGTGGGCACCATTACGTGCTGCCCTTATTCCAACCATCAACGCGGCTTCGGTAACCGATAAGAGTTCCTGAGCTTTAGGGCTAATTCCACCTACCCCAACTGTTATGGCCCCATCACCATGGAAGCCATCAACGATCGCCCCAAAGTCCAAAGAGACTACATCACCTTCATCCAATCGCCGCTCTCCGGGAATACCATGGACAATCTCATCATTCACCGAAACGCATAGATGTGCCGGGAAGCCTCGATAACCTTTGAATGAAGCCTTAGCTCCATATTTCTTCAGTTCACTTGCAGCCACTGAGTCCAGCTGACTGGTCTTAATCCCTGGCTTTATTTCTTCCCTCAACCTTTGTAAAACAGCCGCTACGATTTTTCCAGCTTGTCGCATAATAGCCACTTCCTGTGATGACTTTATCACAGTCATTTGGTTTTCACCAGCTTGAGCCCGAGAGCATTAATTATCTTCTCGGATACCTCCTCTATGCCGAGCTTACCATCCACTGCAACGAGTTTCCCCTCTGCCTTATAGTAATCCAAGACAGGCGTAGTCTGAGCAAAATAGACTTTCAATCGTTCTTTTACCGTCTCCTCAGTATCGTCAGAGCGCTGATATAACTCACCACCACATTTATCACATATGTTGCGAACTTTTGGTGGTGAAGTCACCTCATGGTAAGGTGTCTGACACTTGCGGCATATCCAACGCCCACTAAGACGCTTTAATAGTTCCTTCTCAGGCGCCTCGATGTATATTGCTTTATCTATAGCCTCCCCACGACTGGTCAACATTCTGTCAAGCGCCCTAGCTTGCTCAATAGTCCGAGGAAAGCCATCGAAAACACACCCTGATTTACAATCAGGCTCATTGAGCCGCTCCGAGATTAGCTGAATTGTTACTTCATCAGGAACCAGAGCACCTTTATCCATATAAGCTTTTACCGATTTCTCTAGCTTGGTTCCTTTATCCACCGCCTGTCTAAAAAGGTCGCCCGAAGCTATATGAGCTAATCCCAATTTTCGTGAAATTATAGCTGCCTGAGTCCCTTTACCTGCCCCTGGAGCACCGAGAAAAACTAAAAACATTCGTGTATCTCCCTACTTCAGGAAACCTTCATAGCGGCGCATTGTCAACTGTGCCTCTATTTGTTTCATGGTATCCAAAGCTACACCCACAACGATGAGCATGCCGAAGCTAGATAAAGTTAGCACAGCAACATTCGTTATTTCCTGAACGAGGAACGGCATCACCGCCACAAAAGCCAGAAAGAGGGCTCCACCCCAGGTTATGCGGTTAATGACCTTGTTGAGGTAATCGGTGGTGGGTTTCCCAGGGCGGACACCGGGGACAAAGCCTCCTTGACGCTGCAATGTTTGCGCTAAGTTCATCTGTTCAAATATAATCATGGTATAGAAAAAGGCAAAAGCTACTACCATCAAGAAATAAAGCCCCCAGTAAAACAAACCCACGGGGAGAGGTGCATCAGGGCTAAACCACGCCATAATCTTGCTGGCAAAGTTTGGATCCTGCCCCTGTGGGCTGGCAAAATAACTGGCTATTGTTCCCGGGAAAATCATCAGCGCCATAGCAAAGATGAGTGGTATCATCCCGGCAGTGTTCACCCGAAGGGGAATATGCGTCGAACCTGTTTGGCGATACATGCGAGCACCACGGAAGGCAGTCCGTGCATATTGGACCGGAATGCGGCGATGTCCTTCAGTAAATACGACTATAAGCGCCATCATGGCCAGACCAATAATAAGAAAGGCGATGAGACCGCCAATGTTCTCCCTAGCTATCATGCCACGACCTATCATCTCCGGCAAACTAGCCACAATGCCACCAAAGATTATTATTGATACACCATTTCCAATACCTCGCTCAGTGATAAGCTCACCAAGCCAGACAAGAAAGATAGTCCCGGCTGTCAGCGACAGTATTATAGCTATGGTAGGCAATGCTGCCGCTTGACCAATCGCGCCCTGGCTGCGCAGCAGTGCCAGCTGAGCATAACCCTGAAGAGCAGCTAAAGGTACAGTTAGCCAGTGGGTAAACTGATTAATCCTACGCCTGCCAGCTTCCCCCTCTTGAGATAAAGCCCGAAGGCGTGGAATAACTGGGACCAGCAATTGCATAACGATGGAAGCGGTTATATAGGGATAAACTCCCATAGCCGCTACGCTGAAGTTCCTCATAGCCCCACCAGTAAACAGGTCAAGCATGCCCAGAAGTTGGTTCCGCTCAAAAAGTTGCTGCAACGCAGCTAGATCCACACCAGGCATGGGAACATGAGCTATAAAGCGAAAAATTACCAGCATACCTACAGTGAAAAGAAGACGCCGTCTCAGGTCTGGAAGAGAAAAGGCATCGAACAATGCTTGAATAAGACGTGGTCTCCCGCTTACCTGCTGCATTTTTAAATTCCCTCCACTTTCCCACCAGCGGCAACGATCTTCTTTTCAGCAGCGGGAGAGAATTTGTTAGCCTTTACAACGAGCGGACGATCAATGTCACCGTCGCCGAGAATCTTAACTGGATGCTTAAAAGACTTAATCAGCCCAACTTCAAGTAACTCTTTTGGAGTAATCTCAGCACTAGGAGAAAACACTTTCAGATCGCCCACATTAACGATGCTGTAGTCAGTTTTAAAAATATTAACGAAACCACGTTTCCGAGGCAAACGCTTAATTAAGGGTAGTTGCCCTCCCTCAAAACCGAGGCGAACTCCACCCCCAGAACGAGATTTCTGCCCTTTACAGCCTCGTCCTGAATAACTGCCATGCCCGCTGCCATCGCCACGCCCCACGCGTTTTCTCTTGTGCTTGGCACCTGCCGGAGGTTTTAAATTATGCTGCTGCATCGGTAATCACTTCCACTTTAACTAAATGATTGACTTTAGCTATCATACCTCTAACGGGAGGAGAATCTTCATGCTCTACCGTTTCATGAAGGCGATGAAAGCCTAAAGCTTTCAAGGTTCGTCTTTGCTTCTTGGCATAGCCAATATCGCTCTTTATCCATTTGATACGCAGTTTAGCCACTCGACTTGGCCTCCTTAATCTCAAACTCAGCTTTGCGCCTTGCTACGGCCTCCTCAGGCTTCTCAAGGCTAGCTAAAGCCAACACAGTCGCTCTGACTACATTAACAGGATTAGAGCTACCTATAGACTTGCTAAGGACATCCTTTATACCTGCAGCTTCAAGCACTGAGCGAACACTGCTGCCAGCGATGACTCCAGTTCCAGGCGACGCCGGTTTAAGCAAGACCTTCGCCGCTCCTGACTTAACCAGAACCTCGTGCGGTATAGTAGTCCCTGACATAATTACCTTGTAAAGCCCCTTCCGTGCAATGACACCAGCCTTACGAATTGCTTCCGGTACCTCCTTGGCCTTACCTAAGCCAACACCCACGTGTCCATTGCCATCACCAACAACTACTAGAGCCCTAAAACGAAGACGCTTACCACCTTTGACAACCTTAGTTACCCGGTTAAGTGACACTAGCTTCTCGCTAAGGTCAAGCTCGCTAGCATCAACTTTGGTTCTCTCTTCAATTAGCTTCTTAATCGCTTTCATCTATAAACCTCAAAAGTCTAGGCCAGCTTTCCTGGCAGCTTCCGCCAAAGCTTTAACTCGTCCATGATACTTATAGCCGCCCCTGTCAAAAGCTATCTGTTTAATCCCCTTATTCAAGGTACGCTGAGCCACAAGGGAGCCAACCAGCTCAGCGCTTTCCGTTTTTCTCTTTCCTGTGATTTTGTCCCTTATCTCTGCGTCCAAACTGCTCGCCGAAACCAGAGTATGCCCCGAAGAATCATCTACAACCTGAGCATAAATATGGTTCAAGCTGCGAAAAACGCAAAGCCTCGGCCTCGTCGCTGTACCGCTTACTTTGGCTCTAACCCGAACGTGACGTCGCTTTCGCGCTAACCTTGTATCTGTTCTAACCGCCAATTTTTATCCTTTCAGTGTTGCCTTGCCCGCTTTGCCCGGTTTGAGACGGAGTCTCTCACCGGCATACTTGACACCCTTGCCTTTGTAGGAGTCTGCAGGCCGTATAGCTCTAATTTGAGCCGCTGTCTCACCCACAAGCTCCTTATCAATACCAGTAATCCGGATGCGGTTTGTCCCTTCCACCACAATTTCTATGCCAGCTGATGGGGAAAAATCTACCGGATGGCTGAACCCAATTTGCAGCGATAGTTTATTGCCGGCTTTCTGCGCCCGGTAACCAACACCACTCAGCTCTACAACCTTTTCAAAACCTTTAGTAACGCCCTCAACCATGTTAGCCAAAAGGCTACGAGTCAATCCGTGTAAAGCACGATGATTTCTATTATCAGTAGGTCGCGCCACTATAAGGTTTCCATCTTTCAACGTAATTGAGATATCAGGGTGAAATGAGCGCGATAATTTACCCTTACCTCCCTCCACAGTCACTTCATTGCCCTTAATATTAACTTTGACACCTTGAGGCACAGGTATAGGCAACAATCCTATTCGAGACATAGACTCGCCTCCGAAAGTCTACTTACCAAACATAACATAACATTTCACCACCGAAATTTCGGCGCCATGCTTCTTGCCCGGTCATGAGTCCTTTGGATGTGGACAAAATAGCAACACCAAGCCCACCGTAGACACGAGGAATTTCCTTACGGCCAGCATATAGTCTAAGACCTGGCTTGCTAACCCTCTCCAAACCGGCAATGGCAGGACGTCCGTTTATATACTTTAAGGATATCTTAATCACTCGTTGTGGCTTACCCTTGAGAACAGTATAATCAGTTATAAAGCCCTCTTCTTTGAGTATTTTGGCGATAGAGAGCTTAATCCTGGACGCTGGCATGAGCACACTATCATGGTGCACCATGATTGCGTTGCGAATTCGAGTTAACATATCAGCGATGGGGTCAGTTACCATGGACTTATGCCTCCAGCACTTTCAATCACCAGCTTGATTTTCTCACTCCAGGAATTTCACCTTTTAAAGCCAGCTGTCGAAAGCAAATACGACACAGACCAAATTTGCGTATATAGGCACGGGGCCTACCACACAACTTGCATCGATTCCGATGCTGCACCCTATACTTTGGAGGGCGCTTCGATTTCAGCACTTTAGATAACTTTGCCATTTTATCGAGAACTTAACTCCTTCTAAAAGGCATACCTAGAGACTCGAGTAAACTCCTGCCTTCCTCATTGCTAGTTGCAGTAGTAACGATGATTATTTCAAATCCCCGCAGCTTATCCACCTTATCATAATCAATCTCAGGGAAAACTACCTGCTCCTTAATTCCTAAGGTATAGTTGCCCTCACCATCAAATGAATCGCGGGATATTCCTTGAAAATCCCTGATCCGTGCCAAAACAACACTAACGAGCTTATCAAAGAAGTCGTACATTCGCCTGCCCCGCAATGTCACCATCATACCGATAGGCATGCCGGCTCTGAGTTTAAAAGCGGCGATAGACTTTTTAGCTCGTGTCATTACTGGATGCTGCCCCGAAATAGCCACCAAATCCTTCTCAGCTCCTTCTAAAGCCTTAGGGTTTTGTATCGCTTCGCCCAAACCGATATTTAGCACGACTTTATTAAGCCTCGGCACTTGCATCACATTCTTATACCCGAACTTACGCATTAGTTCAGGCACTACTTCTTTCTCATACTTTTCCTTCAACCGTGACATCCTTAAAATGCACCTTTCAATTAATCGATCACTTCATGACAGGAGCGACAAATTCGCGCTTTTCTACCATCACCAAGAAAATGGGAGCCAACCCGAGCTGGCTTGTTACATTTATTGCAAATTAACATGACATTTGATATATCGAGCGGTGCTTCTAGCTCAATTATGCCAGCCTGCCTGGCTGCGCCGCGAGCTCGGGAATGGCGCTTAATCATATTAACACCTTCGACTATCAACTTGTCGTTCCTAGGTAAAGCCTTTCGTACCTTACCCTTCTTCCCCCTGTCTTTGCCGGCGATAACGAGAACCGTATCATTCTTTCTAATCTTCATTTCATAGAACCTCAGGAGCCAACGATATTATCTTCATAAAATTCTTGTCTCGGAGCTCTCTAGCTACCGGACCAAAAATGCGAGTGCCTCTAGGGTTGTTTTTATCATCCAAGATAACCGCGGCATTGTCATCAAATCTAATATAAGAGCCATCCGGGCGATGATGCTGTTTAGCTATGCGTACAACCACCGCCCGAACTACCTCGCCCTTTTTTACAACACCGCCAGGTATGGCTCGCTTTACTGCCCCGACAACAACATCACCAACAGTGGCATATCTTCTCCGCGTGCCACCGGGCACGTTGATGCACATAATCTGCCGAGCTCCAGTATTATCTGCTACCTTAAGTCTAGTATAAGGCTGAATCATTATTCCTTATCTCTTTTAAATTATCTCAGCAGGCTCGACCTCAACTACTTCTTTTCTGCTTATTACCTCCGCCACCCGCCAGCGCTTTTCCTTAGACAAAGGGCGAGTCTCAATAATCTTCACTACATCACCGACCTTACAGGCATTAGCCTCATCATGGGCCTTGAATTTAGAAGTATGTCTGACCACCTTCTTGTAAAGAGGATGACGCCCTAAACTCTCCACCAACACCACCACCGTTTTATCCATCTTATCGCTTATTACCATGCCGGTTCTGGTTTTTCGTTTCGCTTTCATAAACTATCCTATGCCAAGCTCCCTCTGTCTTATTACGGTCTCAATTCTGGCGATTCTTTTCTTGACTTTGGGCAACTCACGGTGATTAGCCAACTGTCGAGTAGCCAGGCGAAATCGTAAGTTAAAAAGCTCCTGGCGAGCTTCCCCAAACCGCTTCAATAATTCCGCGTCGCCAAGAGAACGAATCTCATCGATTTTCAACTTTTCGCCTCTTCCTTAACCGTTTCTTTTACTACAAACCTAGCAGTAATAGGTAGCTTATAAGAAGCCAAATGTAATGCCTCACGAGCCACATTTTCTTTTATGCCACCTATCTCAAATAGCATTCTTCCTGGTCTGACTACAGCTACCCAGTGGTCTGGAGAACCTTTTCCGCTGCCCATCCTCGTCTCCGCTGGCTTTTTGGTTACCGGCTTATCCGGAAAGACGCGAATCCACATCTGACCACCACGGCGTAGATAACGAACTATGACACGGCGAGCAGCTTCAATCTGCCTAGCTGTTATCCATGCCGCTTCCTGAGCCTGCAACCCGAACTCACCAAAGACAATAGTGCTTCCGGCTTGCGCCTTGCCTCTTAATTGCCCTCGATGAACTTTACGATACTTCACTCGCTTCGGCTGTAACACTTTCTCTCCTTATTTCAGGGTAAACACGACCTTTGTAAATCCAGACTTTAACGCCGATGTGACCCAGCGTAGTGCGAGCTTCAGCAAAACCATAATCGATATCGGCACAAAGTGTATGTAACGGTAACTGGCCCTGGAGGGTAGTTTCACGACGAGCAATTTCGACGCCGCCTAACCTTCCAGCACAGCTTATCTTCACTCCTTTGGCACCAGCCTGCATTGTCCGAAAAGCTGCTTGTTTCATTGCTCTCCTGAAAGCCATCCGACGTTCAAGCTGGTCAGCCACATTCCTGGCTACCAAACGAGCCTCAAGCTCAGGCTGTTCGACCTCTTTAATAGATAGTCGCACTCTCTTACCACAGATTCCCTCTAAATGTGACCTCAACTCCTCAGCACGTTGTCCTCCCCTACCAATAACAATACCAGGGCGCGAAGAATACAAATTTACCAGAATTTCATTACCCTGGTGGTCAATTTCCGCCCTGGCAACGCCACCTTCAGCACACTTTTCTTGAATAGCCTGGCGCAACTTCAAATCCTCATGCAGGAACTCAGTATAATGCTTCTCATCATACCACTTAGACTGCCAGCCACGAATGATACCGATTCTGAAACCGTAAGGATGCACTTTATGTCCCACTTTGCTCTTCCTCCTCGGCAACAAAAACACTGATATGAGTGCAACGCTTCAAAATAGGAGCCACTCGTCCTCTAGCCTGCGGCCGGAATCTTTTAAAAGTATGCCCCTCATTGGCGAAAATATCGGCTATCTTAAGCTCGGCAGGTTCCATCTGGAAATTATTTTCAGCATTTGCTGCCGCCGATTTAATTGCCTTAGCCACAGCCCTAGCTGCCGGCGTCGGCACGAACTTAAGAATAGTCAAAGCCTCATCAACTTTTCTGCCCCGCACCATATCTACAACCAACTTAGCTTTCCGAGGCGAAACACGAACATCTTTAGATACCGCTGCTACTTTCATTTCCTACAAACTACTCTTTCTTGCTTGAACAGTCACCTGCGCCTTACTAACGTGCCCGCGAAATGTCCGGGTCGCAGCGAATTCTCCCAGCTTATGCCCCACCATATTCTCAGTGATAAAGATGGGCACATGGCGCCGACCATCGTGCACCCCAATGGTATGACCTATCATTTGAGGTAGGACAGTAGAGGCACGAGACCATGTCTTTAGCACTACCTTTTCCCCAGAGCGATTAAGCGCCTCTATCTTTTTAAGTAACTTAGCCTCGCAATAAGGACCTTTTTTGGATGAGCGTGACATTCTATCCCTGCCTTTTCAACTACCTTTCTATTTCCGACGCTTGACAATCAATCTATCTGAAGCCTTGTTCCGGCGCGTCTTCGGACCCAAAGCCGGCTTGCCCCATGGTGTTTTTGGCGCCATCCCCCGAGGAGCTTTGCCTTCACCACCACCATGGGGATGGTCACGTGGTGTCATAGCTGAACCACGAACTTGAGGGCGCCGTCCAAGCAATCTTGTGCGTCCAGCCTTGCCCAACTTTACACCTTGATGTTCAACATTGCTTACTTGCCCCACGGTAGCCAGGCAATCGCTCAAAAAACGCCGTAGCTCTCCAGAAGGCAAGCGAACAAGTGAATATCTGCCCTCTTTACCTAATAGCTGCGCCGCTGTACCAGCACTACGCACTATCTGCCCGCCTTTTCCAGGTTCAAATTCAAGATTATGAATCAAAGTACCATCCGGAATCGAACCTAACGGCAAAGCATTACCGGGCTTTATCTCCGCACCCTCTCCCGTCATTATGACATCACCCACGTTGAGCCCCAGGGGGGCCAGAATGTAACGCTTCTCTCCATCCGCATAATGAATGAGAGCAATACGAGCTGAGCGATTGGGGTCATATTCTATAGCAGCCACCTTACCCTGGATACCAAGTTTATCTCGCTTAAAATCAATTATGCGCAATCTGCGCTTAGCACCGCCACCCCGATGCCGCACACTTACCACACCCCTATTGTTACGCCCTGCCCTTTTCCTAAGCGGCAGCAACAGAGACTTCTCGGGAACCGCCTTGGTTATCTCCTCAAAAGAGGCGCTAACCATGCCCCGCCTGCCCGGTGATGTTGGGCGATAGGTTTTTAATGCCAAAGCTTACCTCCCCCTAATTCTAGGGATGTCTCCTTTGCCATCGGGTCTTTCTAAGGAGTTTGCGATGCTTATGCTTCGCCATTTTTTTCTTCCGTTTCTTTATTACTGAGCCCAATTCTATTCCTCTATTCTTTAAACTCCTTCGAAGAACTCTATTTTCTGGCCTGGTTCCAAGGTAACAACTGCTTTCTTCCAAGACGGAGTTAATACATACCGTCTGCCTATTCTTCTCATCTTCCCTGGAACACTCATTACATTAACCTTAACCACATTGACCTTAAACGCTGCTTGCACAGCTTCCTTAATTTGGCGTTTATTGGCCTCCTTCGCCACCTCAAAGGCATACCTGTTCTGTTCTTTCAACAGCGTGGCCTTTTCAGTGATTAAAGGCCGTCTTACTACCTCATAAAGATGCATATCTACTAAACTCTTGATTTAATTGACACTACCCACTGCCTCTGGGACCGACTTTTCGCCCCATAACTCTTCCACTTTCCGCACTGCGTCCACGGTCATTACTAAGTCTTTAAAAGAAAGTAAATCAGCCACGTTAAGCAAAGGCGCCGGCATTGTCTTAACGCCTAGTAAATTGCGCGCCGACTTAACCAAATTAGCCTCAGCTTCAGCGGTAGCGATGATGACAGAATCACCGATCCTCAAGGCTATCAACATATCCAGTATTGCCTTAGTTTTCGGGCCGTCAAGCTCAAGTTTGTCAACAACCTTCAGCTCTCCACTACTTGCTTTACCAGAAAGAACGCACCTCAAAGCCAAACGCCGCATCTTCTTGGGCATATCTTGCCGATAGCTTCGAGGATGCGGCCCAAATGCCACTCCACCTCCCCGGAGGAGAGGTGACCTAACATCACCGCGACGTGCCCGACCAGTATGCTTTTGAGCAAAAAGTTTCCTGCCGCTGCCACTAACCTCGCCTCTTCTCTTAGTATCAGCAGTCCCCAGGCGACGATTAGCTAAGTGCCTGACTAACGCTTGATGCACCACGGCCTCATTAAAGGGCACAGCAAAAACATCGTCCCTTATTTCGATTTGCCCGGTTACTTTACCCTTCAAATTATGAATCTGAACTTGCACTCTGCTTACCCCCACCAGCTTTCTTGATGAGCAACAATCCCTTTTTAGAACCGGGCACCGCCCCCTTCACCAGCAACAAGTGACGAGCCGAATCGACATCGAGCACTTTAAGATTGCGCTCGGTTACTCGCCTGTCCCCCATGTGCCCGGCCATACGCGTTCCTTTTAATACCCGCCCCGGAGATGTGGTGGCGCCAATCGAGCCAGGCGCTCGATGACGATCGGACTGTCCGTGGGTCTTAGGGCCACCAGCAAAATGATGGCGTTTGACTACACCGGCAAAACCTTTACCCTTTGATATACCGGTGACATCAAGCAAATCTCCCGGCTTAAACATATCCACATCAACTTTCTGTCCCACTTGAACAGAGTTGACATCCTCCACGCTAAACTCACGGAGATGTTTGAATTGACCTATCTCCTTAAGGTGGCCTTTTTGCGGAGAGTTAAGCCGCTTGGCTTCCCCGAAGCCAAGCTGAACAGCATTATAACCATCCTTAGCCTCGGTCTTTACTTGAATAACAAAGCAAGGACCTACTTCAATAGCTGTCACTACCACCTCTCCATCATCATGGAAAAGTTGTGTCATACCTATTTTTCTACCAATCATGCCCTGAATCATTTTTCTGGCTACAATCTAATATCTATCTCCACCCCGGAGGGCAGTTGAAGTTGAGTCAACGCATCTATAGTTTTAGAGGTTGGGCCCAAGATATCAATAAGGCGCTTGTGCGTACGAATCTCGAATTGTTCTCGCGAATCTTTATCAATAAAGGGAGAGCGAATAACACAAAACTTCTCGATTTGAGTAGGCAGGGGCACCGGCCCGGCAACCACAGCGCCAGTGCGCTCTGCAGTCTCCACAATTTGTTCCACCGACTGGTCAACTAGCCTGTGGTCAAACCCTCTAATTTTGATTCGAATTTTTTGCTTCGGCATTTATCTACCTCTAACCTTAACCTCTATCTGCCCCGCCAGACCGGCTGGTAACTCTCTATAGCAATGAAACTCCAGGGAATGGGTTGCCCTGCCCTGACTTAAAGACCTAAGGATAGTAGCATAACCGAAAATCTCAGCTAGAGGAACAAGAGCACGAACAACACAGGTTTCACCGTGCGTCTCAATGCCCTCAACGTGTCCCCTCCTTGAATTCAAATCGCCGATGACGTCGCCCAAGAACTGGGCTGGCATCACTACTTCCAATTTCATAATCGGCTCGAGGAGTATGGGATTGGCCTTGCTAACACCACCCTTCAAAGCTATCGAACCTGCCATCTTGAAAGCCAGGTCAGAGGAATCCACTTCGTGGAAACTACCATCAAACAGAGTCGCTTTGATATCTACTATTGGATAGCCTGCCACCACACCACTTTCCAGAGCCTCCCTGACCCCAGCTTCGACTGCCGGAACATACTCCTTTGGTATGTCTCCACCTCGAACCTGGTCAACAAACCTAAAGCCGCTACCTCGCTCTCCAGGCTCAAGCTTAATCCAGACATGACCATATTGTCCTCGACCACCAAACTGATGGATAAATCTACCTTCTATTTCTACCGGTATAGTAATGGTCTCTTTATAGGCTACCTGCGGCTTGCCAACTCTCACCGTCACATTAAACTCGCGAAGCATACGGTCTATTAAAACCTCTAGATGTAATTCGCCCATCCCGGAAATAAGGGTTTGTCCGGTTTCCTGGTCAGTACGTACTTTAAAAGTGGGGTCCTCTTCGGAAAGCTTGTTCATGGCTTCACCCAGCTTATCTTGGTCCGCCTTGCTCTTAGGTTCTACAACCATCGACAGCACCGGCTCAGGGAAGCGGATAGCTTCGAGAAGTACTGGTCGAGTTGGGTCACACAACGTGTCCCCGGTGAAGGTATCTTTGAGGCCTAAAGTAGCGGCAATGCTACCGGTATCGGTCTCTTCAATCTCTTCACGGCGATTGGCATGCATAAGAATCAACCTGCCGAGACGCTCCTTGCGTCCTTTGCTGGAGTTGAGGACCTGCATTCCCGCTTTAACTTTGCCTGAGTAAACCCGAAAATAAACCAGCCTACCCATAAAGGGGTCAGCCACTACCTTAAAAGCCAAAGCCGAAAATGGAGCTTCATCGCTCACCTGCCGAACATCCACCTCACCAGTTTTCAAGTCAATAACCTGAACCGGAGGTATGTCCAAAGGAGAAGGAAGATAATCCACAACGGCATCGAGCAGGAGTTGAACTCCTTTATTCCGCAAAGCAGTACCGCAAAGCACGGGCACTATCCGATTAGCCAAAGTTAATCTTCTTATGGCAGCCTTAATCTGACCGCTTTGAATTTCTCCACCTTCGATATAAAGTAACATCAATTGATCATCATTCTCAGCTAATCTTTCAATCAATGACTGTCTATGCTTAGCTATCTCCTCCCTCTCTTCCTCTGGAACAGGCGATTCCACAGGCGGAACGCTCACGTCATCAGAGAACAACCAAGCTTTGCTGTCAACTAAGTCTATTACACCCTTAAACTGACTTTCCCTGCCCCAGGGCAACTGCACTGGTATAGCTTTAGTTCGCAGCCGCTCCTCAATCATATTCACAGTGTGATGAAAATCGGCACCAACCCTATCCATCTTATTGATAAAGCAGATTCTCGGAACGCCATATCTATCCGCCTGCCGCCATACTGTCTCCGACTGGGCTTCCACCCCGGCCACAGCATCGAGCACCACCACCCCACCATCCAGTACCCGAAGGCTGCGCTCGACTTCAGCAGTAAAATCGACATGCCCCGGCGTGTCAATGATATTTATGCGGTGTTCCTGCCAGTGACAAGTCGTAGCTGCAGCGGTGATAGTAATCCCGCGTTCCCGCTCCTGTTCCATCCAATCCATCACCGCCGTCCCTTCATCCACCGCACCAACCTTGTAGGTGCGGCCTGTATAAAACAAAATCCTCTCAGTAACAGTTGTCTTGCCAGCATCAATGTGGGCAATGATGCCTATGTTCCGCACCTTGTCTAAAGGAAAAGTCCGGGTCATGACATTGTTTCCTATACCAACCGCTTTTTTGGGCTGTTGGGACTTAATTCCTGCTGTAGTTACCATCGATAATGAGCAAAAGCTTTATTTGCCTCGGCCATCTTATGAGTATCTTGACGCTTCTTGATAGTTGCCCCCTGCCCTTGAGAGGCATCTACAATCTCCGCCGCCAATTTCTCCGCCATAGATTTACCACTACGGGCTTTAGCATAGCTGATCAGCCAGCGCATAGCCAGAGATAGCCCGCGTGTGGTTTCAACCTCAACTGGCACCTGGTAAGTAGCGCCACCGACACGCCGAGATTTTACTTGAAGTGCGGGAGTAGCATTTTTAAGTGCTTGGTCAAGAACCGCCAGAGGTTCTGTACTTAATTGCTTATTAACCAAATCCATAGCATCATAAACAATCCGCTCGGCTGTGGCCTTCCTCCCACCCAACATTATTTTTTTGATGAGTATAGCCACAGTAACATTTCCGTATTTTGGGTCAGGAGGTGTTTGTCTTTTCGGTACTCTAGTTCGCCTTGGCATTTATTCCTCCCCCGCAACCCTGACTGTTTTGCCTCGCTTAGCCCCATATTTGCTACGCCCTTGCTGGCGATTCTCCACGCCGGCAGTATCCAGAGCACCCCGAATAATATGGTATCGAACTCCGGGCAAATCCTTCACCCTGCCACCACGGATAAGCACCACAGAGTGCTCCTGCAAATTATGGCCTTCGCCAGGTATATAAGCGGTGACTTCAATACCGTTGGTCAACCGCACGCGGGCGATTTTGCGCAAGGCAGAGTTGGGCTTCTTAGGGGTCATAGTTTTGACCTGAATGCAAACCCCGCGCTTCTGCGGCGAGTTCTGACCTCGCCGAACTACGTTCTTCAGGGCATTGTAAGTAATACCTAGCGCTCGAGCTTTGGTTCGCTTACTAAGCTTCCGCCGCCCTTTTCGAACTAATTGATTGACTGTCGGCATTTCACTTATTCCTTCTTCTAAACAATTAAAAAGCCACCTAGTTGTCTACCGGTCTACTTCCCGAATCAGGTTTGCGTCCCGGTTCAACCAGCCGGCTTACTCAGGTCTTCCAAACCCAGACTAATAGCTAGTAGACGCTAAAAAAGCACTATAGCACAAGCATATAACAAATGTCAACAAGTTGATGTGCGAAACTCCTGCGAATGCAGTCGCACGGCTTCTACAGCCGGATACTTGATGAGTCCGAGAAGCTCTAATTAGAGCATTCCTGGGGCATCGAAGGCTTGGACGAGGAGATCGCCATCCTGAGGGTCCTCACCGAAATCGCCGTCCTCTTATTAGGTTTGGCCCCTGTGATATAATAGAATTGAATATGTGTATAGTAACTAGGCCGTAGGGTACGAGGCAAAATGTTGCCAGGACTTTCTATCAACACATTATGTTACGAGGCCATACAGCGCAAATACCGCAATGCTGTGGTCGGATTCATTCGGTAGCGTATGGCAAGCGCTTTCCCTAGCGATAGCGAAGAGAGAATAAAGCATCTGTTCAAGGAAGAAGAATGGGTTGATATCGTAGAAAACGCCAACATGCGTCGATGTACCGGTGAGATCGAAACACCTATAAAAGATATCTTCGATTACCTTGGCGTCAACCATTTCTATAATATCTTCGATAAGTACTACGATTTGCTTTTTCAAACGACGGGTTTATCATCTGATCAAGCCAAAGAAGAAAAGAAGGTAGTCCTGACTTGGACAAAATCAGTAAGGAATGTCAGAGATCCACTATCACATCCAGCCGAACAAGATATTTCTTGGCTTGATGCAATTGTTGTAATTGACTGTGCCCGACGGGTGGTTGCAAAATTTGACCGAGATATAGCTCTTGAAATACAACAAATCATCCAACAGTTGGACCTACGCTTTGCCAAAATAGATAGCCTTGATGAGCCTTCGCTGCGACCTCTTCAAGACTCTTTACCGCCCGCGGAATCGATAGCCGTTGACTTTATAGGGAGACAAAAGGAACTCACCGCACTATCTGGATGGTTCACAAACCCAGAAACTAGACTCTAGATTCTAGCAGGTGATGGAGGCAAGGGCAAAACAGCGATCGCACACAAGTTTGGACTAGATGTAAAGAATCACGCACCAAGACCATATGAAATCGTACTATGGCTGAGTGCCAAACGAAGAAAATTTGTTGAAGGCACGATTACTTACATAGACACTCCTGATTTTACTAATCTCGAAACTGCGATTAACAAGTTATTATTCGGTTATGGGTTCACCAATGATATCAGCAAACCATTAACCGAGAAGAAACCCATCGTTCTAGAATTACTATCAGAACTGCCAGCTCTTGTGATCGTAGATGATATCGATTCGCTGGAAGGCCAAGATGAGGCGGCAATATCATTCTTTGTGTCCGATGTGTCAAAAACCCCCTCCAAAATACTATTCACATCAAGACGCTCACTTTTTGGCTACGCCCCTAATACAACCCAGGTTAATGGTTTCAACCGCGAAGACGGAATCGATTTTATCAAATCACGCATAGCCCTTTTTGGGCTCAGACCCAAGGACTTCGCAGAGCCTCACTTTGATGCAATTATCAGGGTAACCGATGGCTCTCCACTATACATAGAGGAGTTACTCCGTTTTTGCTGTGTTGGCGTTGGGCTGAAAGAAGCAATGGCAACATGGGAAAAAGAAGGTGGCGATCTCGCACGTCAATTCGCCCTAAAGCGAGAGTTTGATATGTTAAGCCCTAACGCCAAGCAAGTCCTGTTGGCGTTCTGCCTAAATAAGGGGCCATCAACTTTGGACGATGCAGAGGTGATAACCGGGCTAAGCAAAACAGCGGTCCAAGGAGTGCTCGGCGAACTGCAGCGGCTATTTCTCATACCACGACCTACAATTGTAAAAGGGATACCGCGCTTTGATATAAATATAAATACGCGGTCCCTTGTTCTCAACGTCATGTCTCAAACCGACGTATTCAATAAGATACAATCCAACGTTAAGAGATTATCGGGCGAACTGCGAATCTCTGGCGAACGACGGCTAGAGGTGACGGAGTACCTAAAGCAGGGGGCAATACTCACCAAATTGGAACGCTTTGCAGATGCAGAAGGTGTGCTTCAGAACGGGCTTCGCAAGTACCCTGATGACCCAGACATTCTTGCTCAGCTGGGCAGAACATACGCCCGTTGGAAACCTATACCACGAATAGCCGAGGCAAAAGCTCACTTTAGAAGAGCCGCGGAGCTCAAGTGCTCTCAGGAAGACATGTATTATCATTGGTGGGGGCTGGAGTGCAAAGACTCGGAGTGGAGCAGCGCAGCCCTAGCGGCCGAAAGTGCAGCAAAATTATTCCCAAATAATTGGAAATTCAAATTCTACGCTGGATATGCTTGCAGCAGGCTCGGGAGACAGCTAAAACTGCAGTTCGCAAGCGACCGGGCTAGATACCAATTACGGAAAGCCGACAAACTTCTCACTGAGGCCTTGGCCTTAATCAATCTCGAGGACTTGGATTTGTCTGAATACCATCTACATGGGGACATACTCAGATGTTTGGTTCTGAACTGCGAGGCGCAGGGACATGTCAAAGATATGGCCCGCTTCCTCACACAGTGGCAGAAAGAACACCCAGATGATAGCGATAGAATTCAGGAGTGCAGTCGACTCATCAGGAAATACCCCGACTTAGATCGTCAATTGCTTCAATAGTGCAACAAATGTGAATCAAAAACTGACCTATCACTCAATCATCGCAATGCAATCTGGGGCACTAGAGATGGTTAAGCTGGGGCAGCCTGAGAGAATGTGTAGTTATGTACATGGAATTCCTTGAGTGAAATAGCGAAAAAAAACCAAGCGTTTTTCACCGATATTGCTCAACCGTAATTCGTTTACTAAGAAGCTCTTTGATAAATGATGTGAGTTCTAGCCGTTCTTTCTCCTCCAAGCCTTTCTCAAGCTCCTCAATGAGACGTTCTGATAGCCCCTCTGGATTTATAACTAACGTAAGTGGCAAAAGGATGAGCTGAGGCCAATGTGCTCTTCTCAGAACATCCTCGGGTGGAACACGGTACAATTGAGCCATCTTTATCAATATTGAGTCGTCAGGCTTTGTCCTACCAGTCTCGTAATTATCGAGTTGCTGCCGATCTTTAAACCCAAGTTCCCTTGCAGCTGCAGCTGTACCAAGCTTGGTTTTTTGTCCCCGCAACTCTGTAAGGTAAGCACCAAATGGTGTCCGCTTCCGCTGCGGATTCCTCTTAGGACTCATGATGACCTCTACACAATCGGACAATTATGTTAACACCACGTTGACACTATTGTCAATCCCAAGAAGCAAATTTATGCTGTTAGACAGGGTGAGTGTTTGACATTTAGTCAATTCTATGTTAACATATTAATGAGGATTGGCAGAGTTCGGGTTTGACACCTGCATGAAACGAGGTTAAGATATGAGTCTACAAACCCAACCTAGCCACTCAAGGGGACTGATGGGTAACCGTTATCGTCTCTAGGATTTGAAGATTGAGGTCAACAGGGATTGTACACTGAGGTACTTGTAATGTTAAAAAGTGAGCAAGTAGATAAAGAGATTAAGTTATCAGGTGGGAGCAAAGAGCGCTATCCGATTGACCGGATTGACATACTCTTAGCTGCAATGCGTATTTTCTCTAAAGAAGGAAGAGATGAAGTAAGCTTTTCTGAATTTCAGGAGAGTATCGCAGAGTTCCAGCGAGAATTTCCCTCGTTGGGTTATGCCTTTGCGGAGCGATTCCTTCTTTCTTTAGATTTACTTACCGACTTAAGCAACTTGGATTACCGAGGTTATATACGTGATTATCATTGCCGGCTTGATGCTTTACTGCCTAAGAGATTTCTTTCTTTGACTGCCTTAGGGCGAGGCCAAGGTAATAAGGTATTGCAAACGCTCACAGACGATGTAGTGGATAGTCTTACAAGAGCAGTGAAAATCTCAATAAAAAATTACAATGAGAGATGGCGTTTGTGGGCTAGGTAAATAGGTAAATCAAGAGCCCTACGACTCCACCTATTATAGCTGCAGCGATAGTACCACAGATTGTTAGTACACCTATAGTGAGGTTCCGAGTCCATTTGGTCTGTTCGTTATATTGATCGACCAACTTATCGAATGCTACCTTTGTTGCTGCAGACGTTGCCAGAGTTACTATGTCCGATGAGACTTCTTTCTCTATCCAATTACCAATTTCCCTCTGTGTCAGAAGGAACATGCCGCGAACTACATCCCAAGGCCAGCCATACAAATCAACTATTTTTTCCATATCATCCTTATCGACCTTCTCTGGTAACAGGAGAGTTTGCTGTCTAGCGTGTGTAAATTTGATGCTGCCGATTTTAGTTCTTCCTAAGAAGTGGACTTTATCCCGCGTGAGTACTGTCTCTGCTTCTGAGGTCTGCATAAAGTAGCATGTGCAAAATTCCTCTCCATAATCAAGAGCGACAGGATTTTTTGCTAGGTTTGTAAAGCCTATGAGTAATTTGCCGTACCAAGTGGGATCTATTCTAGTTGCAGATAGAGAGGTGCCTTCACAAATCCATCTAGCTCTGGGAACAATCATTGCTAATACATCTTTAGGTAAGCATATGTATTCCTTGGAGAGAATCAAAACTGTTTCACTAGGACCAATATCGATGTGTTGTCCTTCTGTAAGCGGTTGGACGACGTGTGGGTTCCTCAATGAGACGTATTCTTCACCCACAGACAGGTCATAGCAACAGGGTCCTAAAGCATAGGTTTCAAATGGGTCAATCACAATTCTGTTCCCTATTTTGGCCCATGCACCCTCTTTCCACCACTCTTTTGCTTGCTCTGCCTTTTGGTGATCTTGAATTATGCGGTCTTTTAAGGCTTTATCCGCTAGAATCATAATTAGCTCCGCCTTCAAGCACTAAATATCTAGATGCCTCCGCAGCGAGTGATCAGAATCCTACGAACAATTGTAATAGAGTATAAGCGAACTTGCAAGCAATAGTTGGGTTTCGGGAGAAACTACTTTGATTCGTCGAGCAGAAGTCTGGCGATTGCTTTCATTTCCTCGGTGGCTTTTGAGTTAATGAGGGTAGTGCCTTCGAAGCCAGCTTCGCTGAGTTCGGGGTCGAAGGAAATTGCGCCGAGGATCCTGACGTCCTTCTTATCCAGCTCCTCAGTCATCCGCTGCCTCGTTTTCTCCGATGGGACTTTATTGAGGATTGCCCTGACCCTGCTTATGCCCATACCCTCAGCCATGTACGTTATCCTCTCTGCAATCGCCATGGACTCGAAGGAGGGCTCGACTACTATCAGCACTGTGTCCACGTTCCGCTCCACACCCCTGCCAAAGCTCTCAATGCCCGCCTCAATGTCTATGAGCACAAGCTCTTTGTCCTGCACAGCAAGCTTTCCTACAAGGTCTCCAGCTATATTTGCCATGGAGCAGGCGCAGCCCTGGAAGGGATCCTCGATCTTGCCCACCATGAGGAACTTGAAGCCATCACCACCGAGCATGTATTCAGAGGGGATGTCCGCAACCGTTATTCGGTCTGGCGTGAGCCATTTGGCAGTTACTTCTTTCTTGCCTGAAGGTAGCCTGCTCAGTACCGTCATCAACGCCTTGGGCTGTTTATCAAAGCCGAACATGCGGTAGAGCCCAGGGTTCGACTCATCAGTGTCCAAAACAAGCACGCTGTAGCCCGCTTCTCTCAAGGCATTTGCCAGCAGAGTGACGACTGTGCTCTTCCCCACACCACCCTTGCCGCAGACGGCTATTTTCCCGATGGTGCTGCTCTTGAGAGCGTGAGATTTCAAATAGGCTCTGATTTTCTTAGAAGCTTCGACCATCTCGTCCTTGGTCTTGGCATAACACATGCCGCAGTCGATGCAGTCGTCATCCTCGTAGAAAGCCGCCCCCATGGGGCAGTGGAACAGGCCCATCCAAGATTCTCCACGTTAGTATATGGTTACGCTCTCAGGAACATGCTCGGGCGGCCGTACCAGCTTCATCGTCCTAGCTCCAGACGGGCAGGAGATTACACAGCAGCCACAGCCCCGGCAGATCTCCGGGTCAACATATGCCCGCTCGCCACCGACTTCGGGATAGTGCTTCATGGAGATAGCTCCGAACTGGCACCTTTCCACACAGGTGCCGCAGGCTTGGCACTGCTCCGGATGGGCTTCAGCGACGAAGCGGCTCTTGGCTGCGATCTTAATTGCCATGCAGCAGCAGTAGTGGCAGTTGCAGACCAACTGGTTGACTTCTCTCTGGTTTACCGTAGCGTTGACTGTGGGATACTGGTCTAGTTTATCCAGAACTTCGAGTGCCTGCTCATACGTGATTTTCCTGCCGGCTCCGCGGTCGAGGTTATACTGGGCAGTGCGGCCAAGCGTTATGCACGACTCTACAGGGACACCACACCATCTGTCCGTGTGAGACCTCTTGCAGCCACAATGAAGCAAAACCATGAGGTCTTGCGCCTTCAAGATAGCCCTTATGTCTTCGAAGGGCTGGACGCCGGAAATATTCTCTACCGATTTCCACCTGGGCAAGACTCTGAACTCGCTGTGTGGGCTCAGGTTTTCGGGCTTGGGCTGGTTCATTGGTCCCTCCATGACACCCCAGAGGTCGAAGTAGCTCCTGCCAAGTTGCTTATCGAACCTAGGGTTACCCAGCGCTGCATCGTGAAGTTGTATGAAAGTGCGAGCCATGGAAGGCCCCTTTTTAGTGGGGAAAAGAAGGCCTTTTTCATAAAGCTCCCTTACATGCTTGTCTACCACCTTCTTATCCATGTTTAGCTTCTTAGCAAATTCCTCCGATACTTCCAGTGACCTGCCGGCTGATTCTACACGGTACAGGTCCGGCAGAGCAGCTACTATCTTTGCCTCCTCCAGGTTCGCTAGCTTGGAAAGTATCCTCTGCATGTGCTCCGAGTCACCAGCCCCAATTTTAGCCGCTAGCTCCTTGTAAATAGGGGCAATCTCTCCCTTCTCCGCATTAACCCTTGCCTCCAACTCCTTATAGATCTGCTCGGCATCAGTTTTCTTACTCATGGGTTCCGTTGCTCCTTTCCTCTCGAATACGGGGATTCACCTTGTTTTTGGTGGAGATTGCGATTCACCACAAGCATACCTTATGCCTGCGTTTATTTCAAGTGTTAGGCAGTTTCTGTGCCCAGGCACCACTGCTAAACTGAACACCGTTCCAAACCTACCATAAAAAGTACCGCCAAAGTTGACATTTTCGGCTGACCTAATTTAGACTATCACACATAGCAGACGACACCCCTGCTAAAGTGACGCCAAAAAACAATCCTTCTACCTGCTACGAGGTTTCAAACAAGGAGGCTAAGAAGCATGTGTATATGGTGCGAGCGTTATGCCGATGGCTACCAGAGATGGTACTTCAATCCAGCAAACTACGCCAGAAAGCTTTACAAAATCAGGAGGGAGGAGACAGAGGCCCTAGGAGCCGAGGCTAACCCACAGGCGGCTGGAGGAATGGCTTTGCTCACCCGGGGCTTTCTGGAAGCTTTAGACAGAAATGACCATGAGGCCGTTGCCAAGATGAAGCACGATGTGGAGCAAATTGCCTGGACCACCCACTTCGGGCAAGTTGTTCCCCTCGAGGACATACTGAAGGTCATAGACATGATATACCCCATCGCCCTTATGACCTGTGCCTGCCGGCGCTCCATGTTGGGCATCCCCGATGAAGAGAATTTTACCTGTATGGGCATGGGGCCGGGAATGTATAAATGGGAGAGATGGCCAGATACCTATCGCGGTGGGATCCAATTCCTCACCCCCGATGAAGCCAAGGATATTGTCACCAAGCTGAACAAGAGGGGCTTGGTGCAGACATTGTTCACCTTCGGCACTCCATATCTCGCCGGGATTTGCAACTGTGACTATCCTGACTGCAGTGCCATAAGAACCACGATTGACTATGGCATACACTTCTTGTGGAAAGGACACCATGTGGCCCGAGTTGACAACGAACTCTGTAACGGCTGCGCTTCATGCATCCACCGCTGCCAGTTCAAGGCTCTGAGCTTCTCCGCGACCCAGAACAAGGCTTATATTGACCTGTTTCAGTGCTTTGGCTGTGGACTCTGCGTCTCAGAGTGCCCCCAGGATGCCATCACCATGGTGGAACGGGCCAGCTTCCCCGCCCTGGCCAAAGTTTGGTGAAGATTTTACAGAGAGGGATGAGAAATGCTGCCAACTATCACCGTAAATAACAAAAAATGCACTGACCCACTATCCTGCCGCAAGTGCCTGCTTATCTGCCCGACCCATGTCTTGGGCCTCGGCACCAAGGTAGGCCCCAAGAAGCACCAGGAAATAGACCCGAGCCAGTTCATTGTGGCCGGTGTCCGCTTTGAAAAATGCACCGGCTGCATGGATTGTGTTAACGTGTGCCCCAAGAGTGCCATCCAAGTGAGCTTCTAACGGAGGTATTAAAGAAATGACCACGGGTTGGAAATATGGCAAGCCAATGAAGGAAAATTTGATGGCCCTGGAAGAGCCAGGGAAAGTCCTGCCCTTCGACGCTGATAAAGGGCTGGTACAGGACATCACCTCAAAATTCGATTTAGGGTCAGTGGCCAAAAACCTTCAGGGCAAGGATGAAAAGGAGGCATATAAGGCGCTTGAAGAGCTGGGCAAGAAGGTGATGAAGCTCACCATTGAGCTGGCCAACACCAAATACCTGGATCGCACCGGGGAGATGGTGGAGAAGGTAGCTAAACAGACGGGCATATTTTTCCCCCATCGCTTGGGAAGATATCTGGAGCTATCCATATTCGGCCTTAGACCCTCTGACCGCTGGAACATATCCAAGGCTACCACCAAGGAGCTGGTGCTTCAGGTCTCTGCCTGTGCGGTGTACAAGGCGCTTGAGGATGCTGGCATAAAGGGACTTCCTTGCCAGGGATTCTGCTTTGCCAGCTTTATTGCTGCTGCAGAAAAGACCGGCGACCGCATAAATACCGAGATGCCGAAGACACTGCCTCAGGATGGTATGTGTGAGTTTCACATCTCAGTGTAGCCAAGCTCACGCTTAATGGTAACTTGGGAGGCTGCAGATGCGCGTTTATCTCCCGCTAAGCGACTCCGCTGGCTTTGGGTTCTTTAGCTCTAGAAGCTTCAGAGCTCATTACCCACAGATTACCGAAGTTCTTGAGGAATGGTATGACCGCAGCGCTGAGAACTGTGACCTCTTCGTGAACATCAGCGAGGTAGATAAGTATAGCGTAACCTGCACCGTGTGCCGTCATTTCGACAGCGGAGGCTGTGGCTCCACAGACCTTAAGGGCCCAAGCATAATCAAGCTTCTCCAAAACGCCTACAAGCATGACAGTTTAGATTAGGCTAACTCAAATCACCCATATCGCCAGCTAAGCCAGCAAGACAACCATCCTGAGCTTTAAGTTCCCGAGAAGATGTGATAAAATTAGTGTAATGCAATCTCTTGTGCAATTTCGTTTTGCAGGCACTAAATGTAGTATTGGTAAGTTATTCTTAATTCCCCGCTATACCTATTCCAGAATTACTTGTGGAATATTTTCGTTCTAGTTAGTATTCAGTAGTCATGCCGCAGCAAGCCAACAACAATACATTCGAAGACTACACTGCAGAGGATATCCGTATTCTGGATGGCCTAGAGGCGGTGCGACGCCGCCCGGGCATGTACATTGGCAGCACCGATGAACACGGGCTGCACCATCTGGTCTATGAGATAGTCTATAACAGCATAGACGAGGCAATGGCTGGCTACTGCGACCAATGCGAGATAATAATTCACAAGGATAACGCAGTAACAGTCAAAGATAACGGCCGAGGTATACCGGTGGAAATCCACCCGGCAACCAATACCTCAGCCCTCGAAGCAGTTATGACCCGGCTCCACGCTGGAGCTAAATTCGGCGGCCGCACCTACACAGTGTCCAGCGGGTTACACGGTGTTGGTGCTTCAGTAGTAAATGCCCTGTCTTCCTGGCTCAATGCCGAGGTCAAACGCCAGGGTAAGATCTACCGCCAGAAATATGAACGTGGCACTCCTACCTGCGATCTGGAAGCCATCGGCGATACCGAAAAAACGGGAACTACCATCACTTTCCTGGCTGACACCGAAATCTTCAGTGAGATTAATTACGATTTCGATACAATCCGCCAGCGCCTCAAAGAACTAGCTTTTTTGAACAAGAACCTGGAAATAAGCTTCAAAGATGAGAGAACTGACCAAGAGGCAACATTCCTCTTTGAAGGTGGCATAGCTAGCCTTGTCAGCCGGTTCAATAAAAACCGGCAAGTCCTCCATCGTCAGCCCGTCTACATATCCGGCACAATAAACAGCACCATTGTAGAAGTAGCCCTGCAATACAACGATGGCTTTACCGAATCTACGCTTAGCTTTGCCAACTGCGTCAATACAATAGACGGAGGCAGCCATCTTACCGGGTTCCGCTCAGCGCTAACCCGTGTCCTCAATGACTATGCTCGAAAGAACAAGCTGTTAAAGGATTCCGACCCCAATCTGATAGGTGATGACGTTCGTGACGGGCTGACATCCGTCATCAGTGTCAAGCTTGTTGAACCCCAGTTTGAAGGGCAAACCAAAGCCAAATTAGGTAATCCTGAAATAAAAACACAGGTCGAAGCCGTAGTAGCTGATGGCCTTTCGCTGTATCTGGAGCAGCACCCCGATGACGCAAAATCAATCATAGATAAGTGCCTAATCTCGGCTAAAGCTAGAGAGGCAGCTCGAAAGGCTCGCGACCTTATCTTCAAGAAAAGCAGCTTAGAAGCAGGTACTCTGCCTGGAAAGTTAGCCGGCTGCTCAGAGACCGACCCTCGCGAGTGTGAACTTTTCATGGTTGAAGGTGACTCTGCCGGGGGTTCAGCTAAGCAGGGTCGGGACCGCCGTTTCCAAGCCATTTTACCGCTGCGAGGTAAAATCCTTAATGTGGAAAAGGCTCCTAAAGATAAGATCCTGGACCATGAAGAAATCCGGGCCATTATAACCGCAGTAGGAGCCGGCATCGGTGACCAGCTCGACTTTTCCAGACTACGCTACCACCGCATAATCATTATGACTGATGCCGATGTCGATGGCTCCCACATTCGAACACTGCTGCTTACCTTCTTCTACCGCAACATGACAGAGCTCATCAGCCAGGGTCACCTTTTCATCGCTCAGCCGCCTCTATACCGCATTCAAGCGGGTAAGCAACTATTCTGGATTTACTCAGAGAAAGAAAAGGATGCCAAGCTTAAGGAGTTCAAAGGCAGTAAATTGGAAATCCAGCGCTACAAGGGATTAGGAGAAATGAGCCCCGAGCAGCTATGGGAAACTACTATGAACCCGGCATCGCGAACTCTGCTCAAGGTGGAAATCGAAGACGCCATAGCGGCCGACAGGGTATTTCATATGCTTATGGGCAGTGAAGTCCCACCCCGAAAATCCTTCATCCAGGCCCATGCCAGAAGCGTCAGAAACCTGGATATTTAGCCTGTCAGATTTTATTTCCGTTGCCGGTATAGCTTCTGTTCTTTTATATAACTCTCCACCTCATCAGGCACAAGGCCGTGAATAGATAACCCCTGAGCTACTCTCTTTCGTATGTCCGAAGAACTGATGTCAACTGGCGGTATATCGAGCCATATCACACTCTGAGTTACTCCAGGAACCGACGCTTCCAGGGTCTTTAAGTCTGGGCGGCTGAAACCCGGTCTGGTAACCGCCACCAACTTACAGAGCTGAAACAATTTGGCCGGCTCCTTCCATTGAGGAAGCTCAGCTAGGCTGTCCCAGCCTAATATGAAGAAAATTTTCGTTTCAGCACCCAGTCGCTGCTGTAAAGTAGTCATGGTTTCAACACTGTATGAAGGCCAAGGGCGATACGCCATAATGGTCGAGAGCTCAAAATAGGGGTTATTAGCAATCGCCAGCTTCACCATCTCCACACGGTGAATTGCTGAAGCGATGCTCCTCTCTGCCTTAAACCACGGCTGCGAATCAAGAACAAAGATAACTTTGGCAAGCCTGAGCTTTAGCCTAGCTTCTTCAGCTATAATGAGATGCCCCGAATGAATGGGGTCAAAAGTGCCGCCTAATACACCTATATCCATTTACCCCGCCTAACCTTGGGCTTAGGTCGAAAAACAGCCATCGGCACCTCTGAGCCGGTGCCCTTCTCCTGAACCTCCTCCAAGATTTTAGCTATCTCTGATATAAGCTCAGACACACCTTGCTTGGTAATTGCTGATATAAAGAATGCCTTTATTCCCAGAGAGCTGAAGAGCTGCCTAATCTCCAGCAACCGAGCTTGAACCTCCGGCAAATCTACTTTGTTCACCACCACAACCTGAGGCTTTTGAGCCATCTCTGGCTTATATAAAGCCAGCTCCCTGTTCAGGTTGTTCATATCATCAATTATAGATGGAGACCTACCATCGAGCACATGAAGCAAAACCCTAGTCCTCTCAGCATGGCGCAGGAATTCATGCCCCAGCCCCCTGCCCAGATGAGCACCATCCACAAGCCCGGGAATCTCCGCCAAAACAAATGCCTTCATCCCCACCTCAACCACACCCAGTGCTGGCTCACGGGTAGTGAAAGGGTAATCAGCTATTTTCGGCCTGGCTTTAGACACGGCTGCCAAAAGGGTGGATTTACCTACGTTGGGATAGCCTATAATACCCACATCGGCAATAAGTTTAAGATCAAGGACAATACGATGTTCTCCGCCAGGCTCACCCTTAGTAGCTATTTTGGGAGCCTGGTTCCTAGACGTAGCAAAATGGACATTTCCCAACCCGCCACTACCCCCTTTAGCCACCAGAACTTTTTGTCCTTGCTGACTCAAATCAGACAGCAGCACTTCTTGCTCATCTTCCTTAAGAAATACCATAGTTCCTAAAGGCACCTTGATTACAAGGTCATCACCCTTTGCACCGTGTTTCTTCTGCTTCCCTCCACTCCTCCCGGATACCGCCTTAAAACGCCTCTTACGTCGAAAGTAATCCAGGGTGGTAGCACTTCTATCAGCAGTAATATGAACACTTCCTCCATCACCTCCATCACCACCATCAGGACCACCAAGCGGTACGAACTTCTCATGACGGAAACTAACTACACCATCCCCACCATTACCACCTCCTACCATAATTTCAACTCTATCCATCAAATTATATCCTTGTTACTATAATTAATATAAGTATTTACTGTTAAGGTGAATAGTTAATAATAACTAATAAGTCAGGTTTATAAGTATATTGAACATATTATGAAGAGAATAGAATGATATTTCAATATAGGATGGTTTATGAACAAATTATGAACAAGTTATTAACAGGTGAGTGGGGTTGCGCACAATTTTAGGTGGGTTTCCCCATAAGTACTAATTTAGTTTCTGGTTGTTTTAGTTTTTAGCTGTTGTTGGAGCTCTTCGAGTGATTTCCCAAGCTGAGGATTAATCTTTATTTGATCAGCTATCATTTTAAAGCCGTAAAGTACGGTTCTATGCTTTCTACCTCCTAGCAGTTTACCGATTTCAGCTAAGCCACAATGGTTCTGCTCGCGTAACAGGTACATGGTGACCTGACGAGCTAAAGCCGTTTTCTTATCTCGCCGTTTGCCTTTTAATGTTTCAAGGTCGATGCCATAATAGTCAGCTACAGTGGTCATTATTAGCTTAAGTATGGCTTCTTGCTTACTGTCTTTTGGCATTATGTCTGCCAGTGCCTGCGTGGTTAAGTGCATATCTAGCTTTGTGCCGCTCAGCCTTGAGTAGGTGAGCACTCTATTTAAGGCGCCTTCTAATTCCCGAATATTGTGCTGAAACTGCGTTGCTAGAAACCGCAGGACTTCCGTTGGAATTGGCATGTTTAGCTGCTTCGCCTTAACTTTGAGGATGGCTAGGCGTGTTTCCAAATCTGGTAGTCCCAAATCAGCAACAAGCCCCCATTCAAGCCGGGATCTCAATTTCTTGGTGATTGAGGATATAGCTTTGGGAGGGCGATCGCATGTAACTACAATTTGGCAGTTATTTTCATAGAGGTCGTTGAAAATGTGTACCAGGCATTCTTGGGTCTGTGCTTTGCCACTTAGGAATTGGACATCATCGAGTAGCAAGAAGTCAGTGCTCCTGAACTTGCGGTGAAAGTCATCAATCCTATTGTTCTTGAGGGCGGTTATAAACTGGTTGGTAAACTGCTCAGCGCTAGCTACAAGTATGTTAAGACCTTTAGCCTTGACTATGTGTCCTATGGCATGCAGTAGATGTGTTTTGCCTGTGCCGGTGTCACCATAAATGAAAAGCGGATTGTATCTACGTCCGGGCTCTTCAGAAATCTCTAAAGCTGATGCGTAAGCTAACCGGTTGTATTCACCGACTACGAAGGTATCAAAAGTGTACTTTGGATTGAGCCTTGCTGCTGCCGTTGGCTCCTTCAGCTTCGAGCTTGTCCCACCGTCAGCTTGGTAGGCGGGGTTTAGGTGGATACCTGGACTGGTGGGCCGAATTGCAAATTGGACGTCAACGGTCTTGCCAGTAATACCGGTTAAAGTCCTCTTGATTAAGGAATAGAGGCGACTTCTTAACCATTCAGCGATGAAGACGTTAGGAACACCGATAACAAAGACATCTTCTTTATAACTTATACCGGTGGTATCCTTAAGCCAAGTATCATAGTTTGGCTTGTTAACTTGAAGTTGGAGTTCTCCCAGAGCTGCTTCCCAGATTTTTTGTGGCAATTTATCCTGCCGCTAGAAAAAAATAATCCCCTATCCCGGTGAAAAAACCTTTCAAAATTAATAATTGAGTGATAGACTGAAAGGAATGAACCAGAACTACCCCACAAACCTACTTTTAATAGAGTAGCACGGCGTTCTCTTGGGGTGTCAAGGGGGTTTTTGACATAATGGAGAAAGTTGGTAAAATTTATTTGTGACAACTCGCATCATTTTTATGGGGACTCCGGAGTTTGCTGTTCCCAGTTTGGCGGCGTTACTTCATAGCTCTTACCAGGTAGTCGCTGTATATACTCAACCTGATAAGAAGGCCGGCCGGGGGCAGAGCGTTGCTTTCTCTCCTGTAAAGCAACTGGCGTTATCTCAGGAGCTTGAGGTGGTTCAGCCAGATAGCTTGAAAGTCGCTGGCACAGTTGAGAAGTTGGCTAGTTTTGCTCCTGACCTGATGGTGGTGGCAGCTTTTAGGCAGATTCTGCCGCCGGAGATATTGGCTTTACCAAAGTTTGGTTGCCTTAATGTTCATCCCTCTCTTCTCCCTCGATATCGAGGTGCCTCACCGATAGCCACGGCCATTTTACAAGGGGATGAAATTACGGGGGTCACCATTATGTTGCTGGACGTTGGTTTGGATAGCGGCCCTATTTTGAGCCAGAGGGAAGTTTCCATATCTGCTGATGATACTACTGGTTCACTCGCCGTTAAGCTAGCTCAAGCCGGGGCACAATTGCTTATGGAGACATTGCCCTTGTGGATTGATGGGCGAATTCAGGCACAGCCTCAGGAGGAAAGCCGGGCCAGTTATAGTAAAGTCATAATTAAAGGCGATGGGGAGATGGACTGGCGACTTCCAGCTCTAGACTTATGGCGACGAGTCAGAGCCTTTGACCCCTGGCCGGGCTGCTACGCCTGGTGGCACGGTAAGCGGTTGAAGCTTGGTAAGGTCGTGCCGCTGTATGGCGAGAAGTCTGGAGAACCTGGTAAGGTGATAGCCTTGTCTCCGCCAGCGCCGGCGACAGTTGGAGTTGAAACTGGAGATGGAGTTCTAGGGCTGCTCAGGGTTCAATTGGAGGGAAAGAATGAAATGTCGGCAGAGGAGTTTGTGCGAGGACAACGGGATTTCATTGGCAGCAGTCTGTTTTGACTTTAATTTCTGTTTTGGCTAAAATTATAACTTACGTAAGGAGGGATGTAGGAAGATGTTTTTCTTTGACCCGATGTGGTTTCTCATTATGCTGCCACCCTTCATTTTCATGATTTACGCCCAGGTAAAGGTGAATTCAGCCTTCAAAAAGTATTCCAAGGTAGCTAATTCTCAACACGTCACTGGTGTTGAGGCAGCGGAAATTCTGCTACGGGCTAATGGCGTGAATAATGTCAGAGTTGAGGGAGTAAAAGGGAGGCTGGGTGACCATTATGACCCTAGCAAAAAGGTGTTACGCCTGTCTCCAGCAGTAGCTAATACCCCGTCTGTGGCTGCGTTGGGCATTGTTGCCCATGAGGTGGGGCATGCCGTTCAAGACCGGGTCGGCTATGCCTTTCTCAGGTTTCGCACCTCGCTAGTGCCGGCGGCTAGCTTGGGCAGTAATCTCGGCTTCATCTTTGTGATTCTAGGCTTCATTATCTATTTATTTAGCAGGGATAGTGAATTTGCCCCTATGGTTGTCCTGGCAGGCATTATTCTGTTTGCCATGGCCGTGCTCTTCAGCCTGGTTACTTTGCCAGTGGAGTATAATGCTAGCAGCCGGGCGCGGCAGATGCTGCGAAGCACCGGGATGGTGTCGACTCAGGAATACAATGGTGCCAGCGCTGTTCTATCTGCTGCTGCCCTGACCTATGTGGCGGCTATGCTCCAGGCAGTAGCTCAGCTTTTCTACTTTGTGTTAATGTTCATGGGCATGCGAAGGTAGGGACTCTTTCTCTTTGCTTGTGCCAGCCCCCTGAGGAGGGAAGCCTTTCAGGGGGTTTATTATTTGTGGAAGTTGCTAATTGAGAACTGTCCTGACTATAATTCTCTCTAAATAGGCTGACTTTGTGTGGAGTTTATATTTTGCCTGACGAAGCAGGTCCAGGCGGCTTTGCTAAGTTGCGGCAGATTATTGCCAAGTTGCATAGTCCGGAAGGTTGTCCCTGGGACAGGAAGCAGACCCACACCTCGTTAAAACCGTACTTGATTGAAGAGTGCTACGAGGTTTTGCAGGCAGTGGAGGAGGGGACTCCGCAGAAGCTCTGCGAGGAGCTGGGCGACCTTCTGCTTCAGATTATGCTTCATGCCCAAATCGCCGCCGAGGCTGGACAATTTGACATCGATGGTGTCGTCCGAGGCATTAGCAGCAAGCTGATTCATCGTCATCCCCATGTCTTTGGTGGTCACGAAGTAAAAGATGCTGGAGAGGTGGAAATAAACTGGGAAGCTTTGAAGCGAGAGGAGCGGCAGGAAGGCGAATCGCTTCTATCTGGCGTACCTGAGCAGATGCCAGCTCTGGCCTATAGCCAGTCGATTCAGCGACGAGTGGCAGGGGTTGGCTTTGACTGGGAAGAGGTGGAAGGAATTATAGATAAGCTGGCTGAGGAGGTGGCAGAGCTCAAACAAGCCTCTAACCAGCAGGAAAGAGCCAAGGAGTTTGGCGATTTGCTTTTTACTTTAGCCAACATTGCTCGCAGGTTAGAAGTGGATTCAGAGATGGCGCTTCGCTCGGCTAACCAGCGTTTTTGCCGTCGTTTCGCTTATATGGAAGAAGCTTGTTGCAATCGCGGTGTCAGCTTTGGCAGCTTATCTTTCGATGAGCAAAATGCCTTATGGGAAGAGGCCAAGCGCAAGATAAAATAAACTGGTCGGGGCGAGAGGGTTCGAACCTCCGACCTCAGCGTCCCGAACGCTGCGCGCTACCAGGCTGCGCTACGCCCCGACATCACTTATTATAAGCGGCTTTAACTTCTGGGGCAAGAATTGTAAACTATGGGTGTCTATTCTGTCACCCTGAACGAAGTGAAGGGTCTAGATTCTTCGCTCAGAATGACATGTTAATATTTAGTGAACGACTCTGAAACTGGGGCAAATGAAGTATTGCGTTCTTATAATTGATGGTGCTGCCGGCTGGGCACTGCCAGAGCGTGGTGGTAAGACTTGCCTTGAGTTGGCCCATATCCCAAATCTGGATGCTATGGCACGGGAAGGGTTTGTTGGTCTGGTTCGCACTGTGCCGCAGGGGATGGAGCCAAGCAGCGCCTGCGCCTGTATGTCGGTGCTTGGCTATGACCCAAAGGTCTATTACCGGGGAAGGAGCGCTATTGAGGCTAAGAGTATGGGCATTCCTATCGCTGATGACGAGGTCGTTTTCCGGTGCAATTTAGTCGCCGTTCGTGACGGCAAGATGTGGAGCTATAGCTCGGGACACATCAGCACTGACGAAGCCCATACCCTTATCGCTACTCTAAATGAGAGACTTGGCAGCGACGAAATACATTTCTATCCCGGCGTTCGATATCGGCATATATGCAAGATAAAGGGGCGGGAGGACACACTTCTGGCTACCTGCACTCCACCGCATGACATCCCGGACAAGCCCATCGCTGAGTTTCTCCCCCAAGGCCCCGGGAGTGACCTTTTACGACAGCTTATGGCGAGTTCTGAGGCGGTGCTTAAGAAGCATCCGGTGAATATAGAACGATGGGCTCGAGGTGATATACCGGCGACGATGGTCTGGCTATTCTGGGGCAGCGGCAGAATACCTGAGATGCCGTCCTTTAAGCAAGTCTATGGGCTTGAAGCCGCTATGAATTCTGGCGTCGACCTTCTCCGGGGCTTGGCCCGAATGGCGGAGATGGAAGTACTGGATATTTCAGGCGTCACTGATGGCTTGGATAATGATTACGCTGCCCAAGCGGCTGGGGCTTTGAAGGCGCTGGAGAAGTATGAGCTGGTTGCCATCCACATTGAAGCACCGGATGAGGCGGCTCATGCTGGTTCGATTGATGATAAGGTAGAGGCCATCCAGAGAGTGGATAAGGAGGTTGTCAGCCGGATACGCTCCTGGAATCCGGAGGCACTTCGAGTTTTAGTCTTGCCTGACCATCCAACACCGATAAAAATTCAAACTCATACTGATGAGCCGGTTCCATTTGTGCTCTGGGGCCCTGGATTTGCGTCTAACGGGGCAAAAAGGTTCACCGAGGCGGAGGCTAAAAGCGCTGGCATTTTTATTGAAGACGGGTGTAATATTATGACTAAACTGACACGTGTATAGGCAAGTGGAAACCGCTTTCCAGATGGTTTAGAATAGGCAGGAGAAGAAATGGCACTAATAGTCCAGAAGTATGGTGGTAGCTCGGTGGCTGATGCCGAGAAGATTAAGAATGCGGCTCGGCGCATAGTTGAAACCAAGGAGAAAGGTAACGAGGTAGTTGTGGTTGTCTCAGCTATGGGTGATACTACTGATGAACTTATTCAGCTAGCCAAGCAAGTCAATCCTAAGCCTCAGGAACGGGAGCTTGATGTCTTATTGTCCACTGGCGAGATAGTTTCCAGTACTCTCTTGGCTATGGCCTTGCACAACTTAGGCTATAAGGCGGTGAGTTTGAGTGGTTCTCAGGCAGGCATTGAGACTGATACTACCTACAGCAAGGCTCGCATTCTGCATGTTGAACCCAAACGACTTGTTGAAGAGCTGGAGAAAGGCAATGTTGTTATTGTAGCTGGGTTTCAGGGGATAACTAAGGATATGGACATTACTACCTTGGGTCGAGGTGGCTCGGATACCACGGCGGTAGCTTTGGCGGCTGCGCTAAAGGCTCAGATATGTCAGATCTACACAGATGTTGAAGGTGTGTTTACTGCTGACCCTCGCCTTGTGCCTGAAGCCCGAAAGCTGAAGGAAATCGGCTATGAGGAAATGCTGGAACTGGCGACCTTGGGTGCCAAAGTGATGCACCCTCGGTCGGTGGAGTTGGGCCAAGTTTACAATATGCCAATACTGGTGGCTTCCAGCTTCAGTGATAAGTCTGGTACTATTATTCATGGAGGGATTTCGATGGAAGTAAGAAACAAAGTGCGGGGTATTGCTCATGACCTTAATGTGGCTAAGGTTACTGTGGTCGGTGTTCCTGACCGGCCGGGGATAGCTTCAGCAATCTTTGAACCACTAACTAAAGCAAATATAAGCGTAGATACTATCGTTCAAAATGCCAGTATTGACAATATTACTGACTTAACCTTTACCGTGGCTAGAGGTGATTTAGATAAAGCAATGTCTCTGGTAGAACCGGTGGCTAAGTCTATCGGGGCTAAGAAATGTGTCAGCGATTCGACTCTAGCCAAGGTTAGTGTTGTTGGCACCGGGATGGTGAATACGCCGGGCTATGCGGCTAATATGTTTCGGGCTCTTTACGAACAGGGCATCAATATCCAGCTAATTACCACTTCTGAAATAAGAATAACCTGTATTATTGGTGAGGATAGGGTAAAGGACGCCGTTAAGGCGCTACATAAGGCTTTTGAACTAGAGCGAGACGTGATTTAACGCTACACAGCGACAACTTCTTTTATACCGGATATTTCTTGTTTCAGTATCCGCTCGATGCCGTTCTTCAGGGTCATGGTTGACATTGGGCAACCAGCGCAGGCCCCCTTAAGTCTCAGGCTGACTATGCCTTCTTTAACGTCAACTAATTCTACATCTCCCCCGTCGGCTTGAAGACTCGGTCTGATGTTGTTTAAGACTTCTTCTACTTTGGCTCTCACAAGTTCTCCCTCTTGCTTTCGCTCATATTCACTGTGGTAGTAAGCTAACATAATCAGCCTGTTTTGTCAAAATAATTGTTGGGAGAGTGTTTATTAACCTGTCACTCTGAGCGAAGCGAAGAGTCTGGGAAATTTCTTCGCCCGTAGGGCTCAGAATGACAAAAAGAATTGCTAAACGATCTCTTGTTGGTTCAGCTTGAGATACTTGACATTGTCCGCTTTTTTTGCCACAGTGACTGCGGTAAAATAATAAGGTTATACTGAAGAGGTAACACAGGGGGTAAGGAATGCCCGACCGTGAAGAAGATAAGGCTAGATTGAGACGAAAAGCGAGTCAAGAAGCTATTTCCTTGGCTATGCAGAGTCGGTGGCAGGAAGCAGTAACTGTCAATCAGAGCATACTAGAACTTTTCCCCACCGATATTGATGCCTACAACCGGTTAGGTAGAGCATTTATGGAATTGGGCGAATTTGCCAAAGCCAAAGAGGCCTACAGTCGAGGTTTAGAGCTTGACCCAAATAATGCTATCGCCCAGAAGAACCTCCAGCGGCTGTGTTTATTGCCGGATTCCAAGGTTAAAGTAAAAGAGGAACGCCGTGAGGTCGCCCCAGACCTTTTCATCGGCGAAATGGGAAAAGCTGGGGTGGTAAATCTCCAAAACCTGGCACCTGGAGAGGTATTAGCCAGGATGGCTACCGGTAACCAAGTTGATTTGAAGGTGATGGGGCAACGGCTTATCATAGAAAACGAGCAAGGAGAATACCTTGGGCTAGTTGAGCCACCTCATGGTTTTCGCCTAGCTAGATTGATAGAGGGTGGCAATAAGTACACTGCGGCTATCGTTAATATTGATAATGATACTGCAAGGGTAATCATTCGGGAGGTATTTCAGCACCCAAACCAAATTGGGCGACCTTCTTTTCCAGTTAGGGCTGTCGAAGGTTTTCAACCTCATGTTAAAGATACGCTGCTTAGACACGAGGCTGTGGGAGAGGAAGCCTTGGAGGAGGGGGAGGAAGTCGAACTAGAAGAGGGTGAACTCATACCCGAAGGCTTCTCCATATTTGAGGGAGTGCCCCCTGATGAGGAAACGATGATAGAAGAAGAGTTCACGGAGGAGTAGTTAATTGCCTCTGAAGCGAGCGAATCTTTCAGGAGATGACTAAATGGAAGTTGGAGTAGTCAAGCCAGTTATCATTGAAGAGGAGATGAAGAGCTCCTACCTTGACTATGCTATGAGCGTCATAGTTTCTCGAGCCCTGCCCGATGTGCGCGATGGTTTGAAGCCGGTACATCGGCGCATTCTCTATGCTATGGATGGGCTGGGTCTTCGTCATACCAGTTCCCATAAAAAGAGCGCTCGCATAGTCGGTGAGGTTCTTGGTAAGTATCATCCTCACGGAGATGCCCCGGTATATGAAGCTATGGTCAGAATGGCGCAAGATTTTTCTATGAGGTATAGGCTTGTTGATGGGCAGGGCAATTTTGGCAGTATGGATGATGACCCACCAGCAGCTATGCGTTATACCGAAGCTCGCCTGGCGAAAATTGCCGAGGAAATGCTGGTTGATATTGATAAAGGTACCGTTGATTTCATGCCTAATTTCGATGATAGTTTAAAGGAGCCAACGGTTTTACCAGCCAGATTACCTAATCTGCTGGTGAATGGCTCATCGGGTATTGCTGTCGGTATGGCTACCAATATCCCACCTCATAACTTAAGTGAGGTATGCGGTGCTATTAGCCATCTTGTAGATAACCCTGAGGCTGATGTAGATGATTTGATGAAGATTGTAAAGGGCCCTGATTTTCCCACCGGAGGCATTATTCTGGGTCGGGAGGGTATTAAGAGCGCTTATGCCAATGGACAAGGCAAGGTTGTGATTCGAGCTAAGGTCACTGAGGAAAGCCTTAAAGGCGGACGTCATCAGTTGGTCATAACCGAGCTTCCTTATCAAACTAATAAAGCTGCTTTGGTGGAGAGAATAGCTGAACTGGCCAGAGAGAGAAGGATCGAGGGGATAAGTGAGGTTCGTGATGAATCGGACCGCCACGGTATGAGGGTAGTTATAGGGCTGAGAAAGGATGCTCAACCTATCAAGGTGTCCAACAATCTCTACAAGTATACATCTATGCAATCGTCTTTCTTTATTAACATGCTGGCTCTGGTTGATAGGCAGCCTCGGGTTATTAATCTTAAGGAAGCCTTGGCTTGCTACATAGATTTTCGTCGGGAGGTTATTACTCGCCGTTCCCAGTTTGACCTCCAGAAGGCGAAAGACCGGGCCCATATCCTGGAAGGCTTCAGAATTGCCCTTGACCGCCTGGATGAGGTTATTCAGACCATCCGAAAGGCGGAGACCGCCGATTCAGCTCGAACCAACTTGATGAATAATTTCGGCCTGTCTCAAGTTCAGGCGCAGGCGATTCTTGATATGCAGCTACGTCGGTTGGCACGGCTGGAGCAGAAGAAAATAGTCGATGAGTATAGCGAGGTGGTTAAGAACATCGCTTATCTTGAAGACCTTTTGGCAAATCCGAAGAAAATACTCTTCCTGATTCAGCAGGATGTCACGGAGCTCAAGAAAGGGCATGGTGACGGTCGCCGTACTTCGATTAAGCGGGAGGAGGCTGAGGAGTTTCAGGACGAGGACCTTATCCCCCATCAGGATGTAGTGATTACGCTGAGCGAACAGGGGTACATAAAGAGAATACCGGCTACAACTTATCATAAGCAGCATAGAGGAGGTCGAGGTAAAACCGGGATGGTGACTCGGGAAACTGATATGGTAAAGCACCTCGTGGTAGCAGACACTCACGATAACTTGCTACTGTTTACCAATAGGGGTAAAGTTTACCGGCTTAGATGCTATGACATCCCTCAGGATTTGTCGCGAGCGACGAAAGGGACAGCGATGGCGAATTTATTGTCCGTTGACCCCAAGGAGCAGATAACCGCTTTGGTGGTGGTAAAGGACTTTACCCCTGGCGTGTTTATGGTTATGGCCACTTCAAGAGGGATAGTTAAGAAGACCAGCTTTGATAATTTCGCTTCGGTCAGAAGCAGCGGGCTTATTGCTATGAAACTTCGTGGTGATGAAGAGTTGGTCGCAGCTGAGGTGGTGACCCAAAAAGATGAAGTCATTTTAGTAACTCAAAACGGGCAAGGTATCAGGTTTGCTGTAAAGGGCTTGCGAGCTGCCTCTCGGACTAGTGGCGGCGTGCATGGCATCAGGCTCAGCCCTGGTGACCACCTGGTGGCGATGGGCACCGTCTTTCGGGAGGCTCACCTGCTTACGGTTACGGAAAATGGCTTCGGCAAGCGTAGCCGTGTGCGGAACTTCCCTCTCTACTCTCGGGGTGGCAAGGGGGTAATCGCTCATCGGGTTAATGAAAAAACGGGCAAGGTTATTGCAGCTAAGCTCGTCCCGCCAAATCAGCACGTTATTATTATTTCAGCTAAGGGTATCGTCATCCGTATCCCTGTTGATGAAGAGGTTTCGCTTCAAGGCAGAGCTACCCAAGGGGTACATTTGAAGAGACTTGAACAGGATGACAGTGTAGCCTCAATTGCCTATGTCCATCAGGGAGATGATAGGGGAGGCGACAAGGCTACGGCTGAGTAGGGGCGTCTTTCCTATCTGAAAGCTATGGAAAAAGTGCTACAAATTCTGCAAGAATTTGGCTTGACCTTCGTTCCCCTCTTCGTGGCTATGGATGCCATTGGTGTCTTGCCCATTTTGCTTCCCCTGACACAGGATATGAAGGCCAACGAGCGTAGACGAGTAGTACGCCTGGCCGTAATTACTGCCTTGGTATTAGGCTTGGGTTTTGTCGTCATTGGCAAGGGCATTTTCCTCTTTTTGGGTATTGAAGTTTCTGACTTTCTGGTCGCCGGCGGGCTCATCCTCTTTCTCTTGGCCGCCAAAGATTTAATCACTGGCAAGATGATGGAGGCTCAAGCTTCGGTTGGAGCCGATATGCTGGGTGTCGTCCCCATAGGCACTCCGCTTGTTGTTGGGCCGGCGGTACTTACCACCCTGCTGATACTTATTGACCAGTACTCCATCATTATAGTGCTAGTTTCTTTCACACTGAATCTGGCCATAGCCTGGCTCCTTTTTGCCCAGGCTAACCGGGTGGTGGCTTTTCTGGGGCAGGGAGGGGTCAGAGCAACATCGAAGATAGTTAGTCTCTTTTTGGCAGCTATCGCTATAAAAATGATTCGCCAGGGCATCTTACAGGTTTTGGGATGACGCTCAAATGTGAAGCTGAGTAGACAGATAGGTGAAACTCATCTTTATTCACGGTGCTGGCAATACAGGCTTGGTCTGGCATTATCAAACTAGACATTTCGCCGATTCTGAAGCTATCAGCCTGCTCGGCCATCCTGAAGGCAAGCCTTGCACCAGCATTGAGGACTATGCCGAATGGCTTCATAAATATGTTCTGGGTAAAGGTTATTCAGAGCCTGTCCTGGCTGGGCATTCTATGGGCGGTGCCGTCGCTCAGATGTATGCTCTGAACTATCCACAGGATGTTAAAGGCCTTATTCTCATCGGCACCGGAGCCAGACTAAGGGTGAGGCCTGATTTTTTAAGTCTGCTGGAAGCAGGCATTGAAGCTCCAGCTACCTGGCTCAAGAATTTAGTTGAACCTTTCTATAGCCGGGTAGACCCTGCCGTAAAGGAGAAGGTGATTAAGAAAGTGGCTGAGGTAGGCGCTGCTGTACAACTGAATGATTTTAGGTGCTGTGACAAGTTCGACATCATGGACAGAGTTCACCAGATTACAGCCCCCACACTGGTTATTTGTGGCACTGATGACGACATGACGCCGGTCAAGTTTTCTCAGTATTTGGCTAATAAAATTGCTGTCGCCAAGCTGGTTGTTATTGAGAGCGGCTCCCACTTCGTTTTCATGGAAAAGCCCGAGGAGGTGAACCGGGCTATTGAGGAGTTTTTGCGCGGGCTTTAGAATCCTGCTTTAGCTTGTTGGAGATTTCAGAATAGGGCAGGGAACCAATTTCTATGCGAGTAGGTGTGCTTTCTGATACCCATATTCATCTGGCGGAAGAAATTCCTCTGGAGGTCGTCAAGGCGTTCTCAAGGGTGGATTTAATACTTCACGCTGGTGATTTCGTTGGTTTACAAGTCCTTGAAGGGCTGAAGCAGCTGGGTGAGGTTAAAGCGGTCTACGGCAACGTGGATTCGATGAAGCTCAGAGGTTTGCTGCCAGAGAAGGAGCTTTTGGTGGCCGGAGGCAAGAAAATCGGGATTACCCATGGGTGGGGTGGTCCGGAAGGTATAGAGCGCAGGGTGAGAGGGCTGTTCAACGACGTGGATATCATCATATACGGACATAGTCACCGGGCCAAGATTGAGCGAATCGGTGACGTTCTCTTTTTTAACCCCGGGCCGGGATACCAGTCCTTTGGCATCCTGACAATTGAAGAGGATGTCAAAGGAGAGATAGTAAAACTTTAGCTGTCACCCTGAGCGGCAGCGAAGGGTCTACAGATTCTTCGCTTCGCTCAGAATGACAGAGGGCGAAAGGCTCAGAATGACAGTTGGTATTGACAAACAATCTTTTAATAAAGGTCTAATGACGTAGGAGCAGGAGATGACCAAACCGTGGCATGAGCTTGAAGCGCTAGACAAGCCGGAAATTTTGCAGTTTATCTTTTACCCTCGAAAAGACTTCTTTGAAATATTGGCAGCAGCTAACGTCATTGCTGACACCATTCCCGTTGACGAGGTCGTTTCCGTTTCCTATTGCTTTTATTTCAGCGACAAGAAGCACCCCAATATCCTGTTCTTTCATGGTAACGGCGAGACAGCCAGCGATTATGAGCCCATTGGCTCCGTCTATAATCAAATCGGGGTGAATCTATTTGTGGCTGATTACAGAGGCTATGGCAGGAGTGGAGGCAGGCCCACGCTCACAAGCATGATAGAGGATGCTCACCCGATATTTGAGGGCTTTAAGCGGGTGCTGAAAGAGAGAGGGTTTTCAGGAAACCTCTTTATCATGGGACGCTCATTGGGGAGTGCTTCTGCTGTAGAGCTTGCCAACCATTACCAGAGTCAGCTCAGCGGCCTTATTATAGAAAGCGGCTTTGCCAATGTGTTCAACTTATTTGCCTATTTAGGCTTTCCGCTCGAAGCTCTCGGTATCCCTGTGCCGGAGACGCCTTCCAGCCTTGACCTTATCCGGAAGATTTCTCTTCCCACTTTAGTCATGCACGGCGAGTATGACCAGATTGTGCCTGTTGAAGAAGGCAAGGCGCTTTATGATGGTATCGGTGCCAAGGACAAACGACTGCTCATAATCCCCGGGGTTGACCACAACACCATTTTCCTGGGCGGCATGGAGCAATACCTTCAGGTGCTGAGGGATTTCGTTTCGGCGCATAGCTAAGGCCGCGGTGTGGCAGTTATTCCTCTTTGCTAGGCTCGGCCTTAGTTTCTGCGGCTTCTTCCGCTTCTTCCGCAACCTCTTCCGCAACCGCGGCTTCTACCGGTACTTCCTCGACCTCTTTGCGAGCCTCGATTACTTTGACCGCCATCTGTTCTGGGTCGCTGAGCAGCGTAATTCCGTGGCCAAGAGGTATGTCTTTGATATGGATCGCCTGGTTGGTCTCTTCAAGGTGTGACACGTCAACCTCGAGGCTGTGTGGCAAATCATCGGGCAAAGCTTCAATATGCAGCGAATCAATCAGGTGGAGTATGGAGCTGTTCTTGACTTTCTTCAGCACCGGCGCCTCCCCGACAAATACCAGGGGAACGTCCACCTTTATCTTTTGGGTCATCTTGACCTGGTAGAAGTCCACGTGAAGCAGGTCATCGGTTAGAGGGTTCTTCTGAACTTCTCGGACCAGAACCCTTAACGGGTTTTTTGAATCGCCAATCTTCAGGGAGATAAGGTCGGTCATTCCCGCATGGGCCAGCAAATGCTTCAGGCTTTTGGCGTCAACATTGATGGCAGTGGAGTCGACTCCGTGTCCATAGATGTTGGCCGGAACGATACCTTCGCGGCGTAGAAATCTTACTTTCTTGCCTGTAACTTCCCGCTTGGAAACCTCAAGTTCAAGTCGTTTCATCTTATTACCTCTTCAATAATAAATGCGAATATACAGAGAGCGTTGATAACCTAAATGTAGTTGCGCCCCTTTAGGGTCGCCCTTCATGGGGTTTGGCGAGGTTAAAGCCTCGCAACTACATTATGTTTCATAGTCAGAACAATCAAGGTTAGTCGTTTTCGAGGCAGAAGTCAAATTTTTGGTGTGCGGTGTTTTTACACCTTTTTCTGAAGCTCTTCGTAGGCTTTCTTGACTTCCTCTATTGAGGCCTCATCTTCGATGGTGGTCAAATCGCCGAGCTTGGTGCCGCTGGCTACTGCTTTGAGCACCCGCCTCATTATTTTGCCACTCCTTGTCTTGGGCAATTTGGTGATAAAGTAGATTTCATCAGGAGTGACTACAGGCCCCAACGTCTTGCGTATATGCTGCTTTATCTTGTTCTTGAGTTCCTGAGAGGGTTCTACTCCTTGCTTGAGTGTAGCGAAGATAACCACGCTTTCACCCTTAACCTCGTCTGGCCTGCTGGCTACAGCAGCCTCAACTACAGCGTCGTGAGATACAACAGCATCTTCTATCTCTATTGTGCCGATTCTGTGTCCAGCTATTTTAAGGACTTCATCGGCTCTGCCCAGCAACCAGTAGTAGCCATCTTTGTCCTTGATGGCATAGTCGCCGGTGTAAAATATTCCAGGGAATTTAGACCAGTAGGTCTCCTGGTACCTTTGCGGGTCTCCGTGAATGCCCATAAGCATCCCCGGCCACGGTGATTTTATAACCAGATAGCCTTTCTCTCCGGCTGGCACTGATTTACCGCTTTCATCAATTATATCAGCATTGACCCCGGGCAGGGGGAAGGTTGCTGAACCAGGCTTGAGAGGTACCAGTTCTATGCCTGGGGTTGGCGATATCATAGTGCCGCCGGTTTCAGTTTGCCACCAAGTGTCCACTATAGGGCATCTTTCGCCGCCGATAACCTTGTAATACCACTCCCAGGCTTCGGGGTTGATAGCTTCTCCAACGCTGCCCAGTAGCTCCAAGCTGCTCAGGTCGTGTTTTTTGACCACATCTTCGCCATATTTCATCAGCATCCTGATGCCGGTAGGCGAGGTATAGAATATAGAAACTCCATATTTCTCTACGATGTCCCACCATCTATCTACCGAGGGGTAGTCAGGAGCTCCTTCGTAGATGACTATGGCAGCGCCATGGCACAAGGGGCCATAGACTATGGAGCTGTGCCCGGTGACCCAGCCAACATCAGCAGTGCACCAGTAAACAGATTCCTCCTTTACATTAAAGACCCATTCGTAGCCGGAATTAGTGAAGACAAGATAGCCGCCGGTGCTGTGGACAATACCCTTAGGCTTTCCGGTAGTACCTGAAGTATAGAGGATGTAAAGGGGATGGGTGGCCTCAACGGGTTCAGCGGGCACGAAGGAGGCAGCATCGTCAAGTAATTCGTGAAGCCAGAAATCTCGCCCTGGCTTCATATTCGCGGCTATACCTGCCCTTCTAGCCACCACCACCTTTTCAATCGAGGGCGATAGGCTTACGGCTTCATCGCTGATGTTCTTCAGTTCCAGGTGTTTACCTCTTCTGAAGCCGGCATCTGCGGTGACCAGAACTTTGGCCTGTATATCGTTAATCCTATCGGCCAGAGCCTGGGCACTGAAGCCCGAGAATACCACAGTATGAGGAGCTCCGATTCTAGCGCAGGCTAACATGAATATAGGCAACTCGGGAATCATTGGTAGATATAGGGCGACCGTATCCCCTTTGTTGACACCTAAATTTTTGAGGACTGAAGCGAATTTATTGACCCACCTATAAAGGGTAGAATAGCTTAGGATCTGGCTATCGCCCAGCTCACCTTCCCAGTATATGGCAACCTTGCTCCTTCGCCAGGTCCTAACATGCCGGTCCACGCATTGATAGCTGGCGTTCAGTTTGCCGCCGGCAAACCAGCGGGCGAAGGGTGGTTCCCACTCAAGGACGGTGTCCCAGGTCTTGAACCAGTCCAGCTTGCGAGCCTCCTCAGCCCAAAAACGTTGCGGGTCTTGTATTGACCGGTTATACATATCCATATATTTCTTGAATGGCCAGTATACCGCTTCAGAAGGCAAAGATGTGCTTACCATAGCTCCCCTCCTTATGTATTATTATATCAATTTGACGGTTGCCTTGAATTTTTGCTGGCAGTTCGGATGCCGTTGCTGGAGTCCGCAGGCATTGCACGGCCCATAGCGGCAGTCAGGGGTCTCCTTACCTTGCCACATGTCCTGATATTCCTTCTTGAGAAAGTTTGGGGTTACTCCAGTATCAACATGCTGCCAGGGTAATGCTTCGTCCAGGGGTCGTTCTCTGTTAGCGTAGAAGCTAGGGTCAAGTCCGCTTTCGTGGAAGGCACGTAGCCAGTTGTCGTAGTTAAAACATTCATGCCAGGCATCAAACCTGTTGCCCAGTTCCCAGGCCTTGTGGATAACATTTCCGAGCCTACGGTCACCTCGGGACAAGACTGCTTCAAGCTGGCTGGTTTTAGTGTCCTGCCATGAAAGGTGGGCTCCAGCCCGGCGTAAGCCTTGTTTGAGCAGCTCATGTTTTTGGATTAGCTGCTCTTCTGAGTCCTGGGCTAGCCATTGGCAAGGGGTGTGGGGCTTGGGAACAAAGGTGGCTACACTGACTCTAAGCCTCGGTGAGTTGCTTCTGGTCTTCCTGCCTAGCTGGCAGGTTTTGGTTACCAGGTCGACCATGCCCTTTATGTCGTCAATGGTCTCGGTGGGCAGGCCGACCATGAAATATAGTTTGAGGTTCAGCCAGCCTTTTTCGAAGGCGGCGGCGAAAGTGCCAAGCATCGCCTCTTCGGAGATACTTTTGTTTATGACGTGTCTCAGCCTTTCGGTCCCAGCTTCAGGGGCAAAGGTGAGTGTGGTCTTGCGTCGGTAGGGTAGCGACTCTATTAACTCTATCGACGATGCATCGAGGCGAAGGCTGGGCAAGGACAGGATAAGATTATCTTGGTAATATTTGCGGGACAGCTGACCGATTAACCCGCTTATGTTAGGGTAATCTCCGGTGCTTAGAGAAACCAGGGATACTTCGTTATATCCACAGTTGCTTACGAGCGCTGCCACGGCCTCGATTGCTTCTGGCTCGGGGAGTTCACGAACTGGCCGATAAATCATTCCGGCCTGGCAGAAGCGACAGCCTCGACTGCACCCCCGCTGGATTTCGACTGCGCCGCGGTCGTGAACTACTTTGATGTAAGGTACTACTGGCTTGGTAACGGGCCGCGGTAGTCTGGCTACTATCTGGCGCTCGATCGGTAGTCTGGCTTGGGGCACTTTTGGCGTAATGCTAGCGAAGCTGCCATCTTTGTGGTAGGTCACCTCATATAAACTGGGTACATACACACCAGGAAGAGCTGAGGCTTCTCGTAACAGTTGCTTCTTATTGTCCTTGTAAGCCCGGAGGACTTCTAGTAATTTCAATATCGCCTCTTCAGCCTCACCGATGACAAATAGGTCTATAAAATCAGCCATTGGCTCCGGGTTAAGCGCGCAGCTGCCTCCAGCTATTATCAGAGGGTGCGAATCGTTCCGCTGATGACTGAACAGTGGAATTTTGGCCAGGTCGAGCATATTTAATACATTGGTGTAGGTAAGTTCATAGCCCAAGGAAAAGCCGATGATGTCGAAACCTGCCAGAGGGTGTTTGGTCTCCAGGCTGAACAGTGGGATGTTATGCTGTCGCAGCAGCGCCTCCATGTCCATCCAGGGAGCATAGACTCTCTCAGCGAGGACATCAGGCTGGTCATTGAATATTTTATAAAGTATGGGCAGTGCCAGATTGGACATACCCACTTCGTATACGTCGGGGAAAGCTAGAGCAATTCGGATTGGAGTCGCCTGCCAATCTTTAACCAGGCTATTCCATTCGCCCCCGGTGTAGCGAGCCGGCTTAGAGGCCTGGTGAAGAATGTCATCGAAAGCGTTCATTTTCATTAACCTAGTTAGTCAATTATAGCTTTCAGCCTCTGTAGCTTTCAATTGTGTAGCTGCGGGGCTAGAGCCTCCTATGTCATTGCGAGTCCTTCGCCACATGTCATTCTGAGCGTAGCGAAGAATCCTATATAGCTCAGGATAAACTCCGCTTGGCAATCTCTTACAGGGACTTTGCCACTCCCCGAGATTGCTTCGTCGCCCTACTCCTCGCAATGACACCTGAATTCGTGGCTTTATACAAGCAAATGTAGGGACAGGTCTTCAGATCTGTCCGAAGCTCTCGTTCTGTGTCATCCTGAGTGCAGCGAAGAATCTACCATTGCCTCTTCGTGGCGCTTCCCATTAAGTGAGATTCTTCCTTCACTTCGTTCAGGACTCGCTCCGCTCCCTCAGAATGACATGGGGGAAAGGCTCCCTCAAAATGACAGGTAACATGTAGTAGCGTCCCTGAATGGGCGCCGCTCCTCATTTCCATAAGTTGATTTTTCCCTTTAATTAGGTACAAATGCTGTTGACGCTTATATGATGAGATGCTACAATATTGCGTTGGTTTGGCCTAATCAGCATAGAAGGGGGGCACATAATGATTTTAATTGGCGAAAGTATTCACATCATCTCCAAGGAAGTCAACGATGCTGTAAAGAACCGAGATCTTAAGGTGATTCGGGACCTTGCCAAAGTCCAGGCTGATGCCGGGGCTGATTACATAGACTTAAATCTCGGCCCGGCGAAAAGAGATCCGGAAGAGGTAACCCAGTGGCTGGTCAATACAATTCAAGGAGTCACCGATTTACCTATATCCGTGGACACCTTGAATCCCATAGCCATGGAGGCTGGCCTCAAAGTCTGCAAGAAAAGACCTTTGCTTAATTCTTCCTCAGGGAGAACCGACAGCAAGGAGCGCATGCTGCCACTGGCCAAGAAATACAATACCGATGTGGTCATCTCGGTGCTGACCGACAAAGGTTGTCCTCCAGATATTGATTCCAGGACAGAAAGCATCATGGAGACGGTTGCCCTGGCTAACGAGCTCGGTATCCCCAACGAAGATATCTGGGTTGACCCCATCATCTTGCCGGTCAGCGCTGACCAGAAACAGGTAGCTGAAGCTTTAGAGTTTATAAAGATATTGCAGGATCTCTTACCCGGCGTTAAATCTACGGTGGGGTTGTCAAACGTGTCCAACGGTACACCTGAGGAACTAAGGGGCATACTAAATCGCACCTACATGGTGATGCTGGGCAGATGTGGACTGTACTCGGCAATTGCCGATACCTTGGACAAGGAACTCGTAAGTTTGAATAAAGGCGAACTACCTAACATCGTTGCCCTTATTTACAAGGCGATGGATGGAGAGGCTATAAATATGTCTTCTTTGCCGCAAAAAGAGCAGGATTACGTGAAAACCACCAAAGTGCTCATGGCGGAGACGCTTTATTCTCATGCCTGGCTTGAGAGCTAGAATTCTTGGTAAAGGAGTGAACGATGGAATACAAAGCACCCGTGGAGACCTATTCAGGAAAGGTAGCGGAGGTGGTGATTGGAAAGGGAGAAAAAGCTATGAAGATTGGGGGGGAGAGTGTTCTCCCCTTTCATTTTTTTGAGGGAACAATTCAGAACCGACCGCGACTGGCTTTAGAAGCTTTTGATACTGAGCCGCAGGGTTGGAGTGAATGGGAGCTTAAGCCTTATAAAGACATTGCTTCAGACCCGGTGGCCTGGGCTAAGAAGTGCCTGGAACTTGGTGCTGACCTGGTCTGTCTCCGTCTGGTGAGCACTGACCCGGCGGGAAAGAATGCTCCGGCTGACAAGGCTGCTGGCGTGGTTAAACAGGTAGCATCGGCCATAAAGTCGCCGCTCATCGTCTACGGCTCAGGAGATGGGACAAAGGATATCGAGGTTTTGACCAAGGTAGCTGAAGCCTGCGCGGGAGAAAATCTCCTCCTGGGTCCGGTGGCGAAGGAAAACTATGAGCCGATAAGCAAGGCAGCTCTAGACCACGGGCATTGCATAATAGCGCAGAGCCCACTGGATATAAACCTGGAGAAAGAGTTGAATGTGAAGCTTTTGAAGTCCTTCCCACGTGAGCGGATAGTTATTGACCCGCTTAGCTCAGCTTTGGGTTATGGCATGGAGTACAGCTTCACCATAACGGAGAGAACTAAACACATTGGCGTTATGTTCGGAGACAACACCATGCAGATGCCAATTATAGCCGACCTGGGCAGCGAGTGTGCCAGAACTAAACAGGCGAAGGGAAACGAGAAGCAGGGGCTAGTATGGGAAAGCATTACCGCCCTCAGCCTGCTTCTAGCTGGAGCCAATATCTTGGTATTGAGGCTTCCTGAAAGCCTTAAGCTGATGAGAGAGGTAATCGAGGGAAAGACATGAGATCGTTGAGTAACTTCTCCCCGTCATTGCGAGCGAAGCGTGGCAATCTCTGGGATTGCTTCGGGCTTAACGCCCTCGCAATGACAGACAAACACTGGTAAAATATAGTATTGATAATTATTCCTAATAATGGTATAATTTGAATTAGCAATAAGTCTTTAAGAAGGAGGAAATTATAATGGTGGTAGTTACGAAGAAGAATTTGCGCAAAGACCAGGTTAACGAGATTATTCGAGCGGAGGATAAATGGGAACCTGTGGGGCATACGCCGATGCCTGAACTCCCTGATTTGAGAAACTGGGATATGAGGCTGCTCAAGACCTATAAACCGTTTTATGCTCCTATGTGTGATTTGTGTTGCTTCTGCACTTACGGCAAATGCGACCTTACCGGGGATAAGAGGGGCGCTTGCGGCATCGATATTTCAGCTCAGCAGGCTAGGATTGTCCTGTTAGCTTGTTGCATGGGCACAGCGGCCCATGGTGGACATGCTCGCCATGTCCTTCACTATCTTATTGAGAAACATGGCAAGGATTATAAAATTAATCTTGGCGACCAGATACTGGTGGAAGCTCCGCACTGCAGGTTGGTCTTGGGGTTGAAGCCGGAGACACTGGGAGACCTGGAGAAAGCTGTTGAGTATGTGGAGAACCAGCTCATCCACTGCATCTCAGCGCTTCATACCGGCCAGGAGGGCTCGGCTCTGGATTATGAGTCGAAAGCCCTTCACATTTCGATGTTAGACCATGTCGCCTTGGAAGCTGCCGATATTGCTGAGATAGTAGGTTTCGGCTATCCAACATCTGTGGCTGACACTCCCTTGGTTGACCTGGGTTGGGGAGCGGTAGACAGGACGAAGCCAGTTATCCTCTTGATTGGCCATAACCCGGTTACAGCTATTCCGATTGTTGATTATCTGAATGCGAATGGTCTGCAGGATAAGGTGGAGGTCGCCGGCATTTGCTGTACTGCTCAGGAAGTGGTGAGGTATAGCAGCAGAGCTAAGGTTGTTGGTCCGCTTTCCCGCCAGCTTTTCTTCATCAGGTGCGGCATTGCCGATGTTATCGTCACCGATGAACAGTGTGTCAGGTGTGACACGCCTGGAGAGGCCGCCAAAATGGGCACGGCGTTGATTGCCACTAATGATAAAATCTGCTACGGGCTTGATGATGTGAGCAAGAGGGAAGCAGATGAAATAGTCAAAGAGATGGTGAACGGCGGGAAGCAGACTCTAATATTTGACCCAGAGAAAGCTGCCGAAGTAGCGGTCAGAGTAGCTATGGAGCTGGCGCCGAAGAGGAATAAGGTGCTGGTCAAGCCCGAAGAGGTGCCGGACTTGGCTAAAGACCATCGGCTATGCAATATGTGCAGTCAGGTGTGCCCCAATTTGCTGCCAGTTGGCGACGCCATCGAAGCAGCCAAGAATGGCAACCTCCAGCCGCTAACCGAAGTATTCAATAAATGCATCGGCTGCGGCAAATGTGACCAAGAGTGCCCTCGCCATGTGCCCATAATCAAGATGATGCAGGCCGCGGCCAGCTGGGAAACGTGGAAGATGAGGGTGGGGCGAGGACCGATTATGGACGTAGAGATAAGAAAGGTAGGGGCGCCAATAGTTTTAGGCACTATACCCGGGATAATCGCCATTGTCGGCTGCTCCAACTTTCCTGAAGAGATCACTGAAGTAGCTGAAATCGCTGAGGAGTTTGCCAAGAGGAAATATATTGTGGTGCTTAGTGGCTGTTCGGCTATGGTGGCCGGGATGAAGAAAGACAAGGAAGGCAAGACGCTATATGAGAAATATCCACCTAATTTTGATGCCGGCGGCGTGCTCAACGTCGGTTCTTGCGTGGCCAACTCCCACATCACCGGCGCTGCCATTAAGGTGGCCAACATCTTCGCCACGCTACCTCTGAGGGGCAATTATGAGGTCATTGCTGACTACATCTTGAACCGCGTTGGCGCCTGTGGTCTTGCCTGGGGAGCTTATTCTCAGAAGGCGGCTTCAATTGCCACGGGCTGCAACCGGTTGGGAATACCGGTGGTTTTAGGTCCTCATTCCTCCAAGTACCGAAGGCTGTACATCAGCCGCAAGGAAGAGGACGACTGGACAGTGATGGATGGTAGAGAAAGGAAGCTGGTAAATACTGAAGAGCCATCACCTGAACACCTGATTACCGTGGTAGAGTCCAAAGAGAGGGCGATGGTCACCATGGCTAAGTTGTGCATCAGGAAGAATGATACTGCTCAGGGGCGCCAGCTGAAGCTCACCCATTATATTGCCCTGCATAAGCAATATCTGGGAACCCTGCCAGATGACCTTCACCTATTCGTTAGAAAGGCTTCGGATATACCCATCTTCTTTAAGAAAGAAGTAATGGCCTATCTGGAGAAAGTGGGCTGGAAGGAGAAGCCAGTTTTGACTCTACCCACCTTGATCGGGACTTATCCATCAGAGGTGCCTATAGAGGCGGTTGTTCACTAGGAGAAGAACCTAAAGTTAAGAGAGCTGCATGCGTATTCTGGTAGCTATACAAGGCCATTATGGCCAGAGAATTGCGGACAATATCCGGCAGCATTGTCCGGCTGACTGGAAGGTTTATTCTTACACCTTCCCGCAGGACTTGCCAGCCATAATCGATGACGCTAATGAGTTTCTGCCTAAAGAGTTGCCGGCGGCCGATTTACTGATATCTCTCGGTGAGCACTCCGGGGTGGCTCAGATGATTCCCGACATGGTGAAGAAGAGTGGTGCCACAGCGGTGATCACACCAGCGGATAACCGTGTCTGGCTGCCACCCGGCTTAGCCAAGCAGATTAAGCGGAAGCTGGAATCTATGGGTGTGGACATGGTCTATCCGGTTCCCTTCTGTACCTTGGCAGAAAAAGATAGCCAAAACCCACATATCAGAGAATTTGCTAAGTATTTTGGTAGACCGGAAGTAGACATAGAGCTTGATAAAGATAGAATAAGGCGGGTTGCAGTTATCAGGGGGGCCCCTTGTGGCTGCAGTCCATACGTGGCTGATGGTTTGGTTGGTGTCTGGGAACGGGATGCTGTGGAGAAAGCCGGGCTTCTGCATCACCAGTACCCGTGTCTGGCAACAATGGTAATGGATCAGGAATTTGAAGATACCTTGATGCACCGTGCTGGACTTATGACTAAACTGGCAGTAGAGAAAGCTATTAAGGATGTAAAGGTAGCCAAGTAAGGAGGTTTGTGTTATGACAACGACTTTACCCTATCATCGAGTTAATGTGTTGACCGGGACCAAGGCAGCTAGGCTTATTGAAGATCCTAGCGAGTATGCTCACCTGATCAAACGGGCTAATAGGCCTCTCCTGGTGCTTGGGCCCAGGACTCTTACCATGTCTTTAGGTGGGAGGCTTCTCATGGAGTATGCTGTGGACATAGCCAAGACACTTGATATTCCGATATGCGCCACTGCTCATACCAAGAAGAAGCTACTTGAGCTGGGCGTTGAGCCGGCCAGCAGCTATGACATAATAGAGATTCTCAATCATCTCAAAGACCCGGCATGGAAAGGGGTCAAGAAGGAAGGCAATCACGATTTGGTGATGTTTCTAGGGTTCAGGACTGACCTTGGTGAGCAAGGTCTGTCGACCTTGAAACATTACGCCCCGCACCTTAAGACTATGACCTTGTGCAAATACTACTATCCGCATGCCAGTTATTCCCTTCCAAATTACAGAAAAGACGAGCAATGGAAGGAATTTTTAGATAACCTAATAACTAATTTAAAGAGTAAGGAGGCATAACAAAATGGCAGGAGTTTTCCCAGTAGACGTTGGCCCGCAATACGAGGGCGAAGTAATCAGAAAAGGCGACATGTATGTCGAGTTCGGCGGCCCCAGTATAAAAAACAAATTTGAGTTGGTCACGCTGAAGGGTCTTGATGAGGTCGAGAACGAGAAGATAGAGATCATCGGCCCGGACATCAAAGACCTGAAAGAAGGGGGTAGTTTTCCCCTGGGTATGATGATCGATGTTGCCGGCGCCAAGTTAGAGAAAGACATGGAGCCGGTCTTCGAGAGAAGGATACACCTATATGCTAACTACATAGAGGGCCTGTATCACATGAACCAGAGAGACGAAATCTGGGTCAGGCTCAGCAAGGATTCCGTCTCTAAGGGGCTTAACTCTTTTGAAGCGATTGGCCAGATACTGATGTTCCTCTATACATCGGAATTAGATGTCATCGAGAAGATTTCCATCACCTTTGTTACCGATGAAAAGAAGGTTGAGGAGCTTCTAGCCAATGCCCGCGAGGTCTATAAGGCCAGGGATGAGAGAGCCAGGGGCTTGAAAGAAGACGATGTTCAGGAGTTTTATAGCTGTGCCCTGTGTCAGAGCTTTGCCCCGACCCACATCTGCATCGCCACCCCGGAGAGAATTGCTAATTGTGGAGCTATAAGCTGGTTCGATGGCAGAGCCGCTTACAAGCTTGACCCAGAGGGTCCGGTGCAGGAGGTGAAGAAGGGCGAATGTTTGGACCCAATAAGAGGCGAGTACAGCGGCTGCAATGAGCTGGGGGCGGTGAAATCCATGGGGACTTACAACCGGGTTTTCCTCCACAGCGCGTTTGAACATCCACATACCTCCTGCGGTTGCTTTCAGGCGATTTGGTTCTACATCCCTGAAGTTGATGCCTTTGGTCTCGTCCATCGCGATTTCGCAGGCAATACTGTAGTCGGTGTACCGTTCTCCACTATGGCTGCCGATACCAGCGGCGGCCGGCAGGTAGAGGGCTTTTTGGGCCTGGCACTGGAGTATTTGAGGTCGCCTAAGTTCCTATATGCTGATGGCGGCTTAAGGCGTTTGGTGTGGATGCCAAAGGAGATAAAAGAGAGATACAAGGAGGCTATACCTGCCAACCTGTACGATAAGATTGCTACGGAGGAAGACGTCAAGAACATTGACGAACTGGTAGCGTTTTTGGATAAGGTAGGACATCCATGGGTGAAGGGTGAAGTGGAACTTCCTGTATAAAATGGACTAGGAGGATCGATATGCCGTTAAAAGGAACTGACGTTGTAAAGAGGCTTCCAGATGGAGGCAAGAAGAATTGCCGTGAGTGTGGCTTTCCCACCTGTTTTGCCTTTGCCATGAAGCTGGCTGCTAGAGGTGTCTCGCTTGATAAATGCCCCTACCTTCCGCCAGATGTTAAGGCTGAACTTGAAGAAGCCTTGGCACCGCCTATCAAGCTGGTAACCATAGGCTCTGGCAAAAATGCTCTTGAGATCGGCAATGAAGAGGTGATTTACCGGCATGAGAAGACTTTTGTTCATCAGCCGGGCATTGCCCTGCTTATCTCAGACAAGGAGTCTGATGCAAAGGTTGATGAGAAGATAAAGAAGATAAAAGAGCTGCAGTTCCCCTGGGTGGGGCTGACCTTAAAGACGAACGTTGTGGCGCTGCAGTTTGAGTCGGGTGATAAAGCTAAATTTGAGGTATTGGTAAAGGAGGTCTGTGAGGCCACCGACCTGCCTATAGTGTTAATGTCCGAAGATGTTGATGTTCTGCTTTCAGCTCGAAAGATATGCGGTGACAGGCGGCCTCTGCTCTATCCGGTAACTAAAGACAACATCGATAAGGTGATTGCCGGTATTAAGGCCTCGCCGACGCCAGTGGTGGTGAGGGGTAACAGCGTGGAGGAGCTGATACCATTGACCACCAAGTTGAAGGATGCAGGCATCGAGGAGATCGTCTTAGACCCAATCGCCAAGAATATGCAGGAAGCCATCAGGGACCAGACGCTAATTCGACGGGCGGCTTTGAAGCAGAACTTCAGACCACTCGGTTATCCGACCATCGGATTTCCCTGCTTCATAGCTAAAGACGAAATCAGGCAGGTCCTTCTAGCTACCATGTTTGTGATTAAGTATCCTGGTATCATTGTCCTTTCTGACTTTGATGAACGCTCGCTATTGCCGTTGCTGGTCCAGAGGCTCAATATCTACACTGACCCGCGAATACCGATGTCGGTGGAACAGAAGGTCTATGAGATAGGTGAGCCAACCGCGGAATCCCCGGTGCTGATTACCAGTAACTGGGCATTGACTTATTTTATTGTTGCTTCGGAAATCGAAGGTAGTAAAGTTCCGTCCTGGCTGTGTGTCAAGGACACTGAAGGGCTTGGTGTTCTTACTGGCTGGGCTGCCGGTAAGTTCTCTGGCGACTCTATCGGACCATTCATCAAGAAGTCAGGTATTGAGGATAGAGTAAAGCACAGACGGCTGGTTATTCCGGGCAAGGTCGCCCGGATTAGAGGTGAGCTAGAAGAGGCGTTGCCGGGTTGGGAAATCATAGTTGGGCCCAGAGAAGCCAGCGAGATACCAGCCTACCTGCCGAGCCTCGTGAAGAAGTGGAAGAACTAAAGCAGGAACTGGCAGACATCCTGAAACCGGATAAAAAAAATAGACGCCATCTAATCTCCCTTCTTCAGGAAGTTCAACAGAGGTCTGGTTATCTTTCAAAAGAGGCGATGCTAGCCATCGCTGAGTTCCTGGACATTCCAGGAAGCACGGTCTACGGCATCGTCACTTTTTATAATCAATTCCGTTTTACTCCGCTGGGCAAGCACCCGGTGAAAGTTTGTATGGGCACCGCCTGCCACTTGTCCGGCGGCAAGCTCGTCCTGGAGGCAATGGCCAGGGAACTGGACATCGAGGTTGGCGGCATCACGTCTGACCACGGGTTCAGTCTGGATAGGGTAGCTTGCGTTGGTTGTTGTGCCTTAGCTCCGGTAGTTGTAATCGGCGATTCCGTTTACCCTAAGATGACGCCCCCGAAGGTCGAGGAGGTGCTGGTGACCATTAAGCCGGTAAGCCAGGAGCAATCAGAAAAGCAGTAAAGGGAATGTTTGGCAGCACCGTTTGTCATTGCGAGCCCTTCGTTTTGTGTCATTCTGAGCGAAGCGACCAGGGAATCTCACTCAGGGTAAACTCCGCGAAGCAATCTCATGCCTACTCACCCCCAACCGAGATTGCCACGGTACTACATACCTCGCAATGACAGAATAAAAGTAGCTGAGGTTGTCTTAAAATGTAGCCCCGACCCTAAAGGGTCGGGTTCCCGAGGCTAAAGCCTCGGGGCTACATGTTGCCTCGGATAGATTGGAGCATCGGCTCCAATCGTGACCAGAGCGGATGCTCTAGGTAGGGGTTACTTATGACCTTTGAGGAAATTCAAAATCAGGCGAAATCAGACTGGAACTCCCTATATCATGGTGAAGTTCCCCATATCCTCGTCGGCACAGCTACTTGCGGCCGAGCTGCCGGGGCGTTGCCCGTTGTTGAAGCCTTTAACCGGGAACTGTCGAGGCGGAATGCTCAAGCTAAGGTGGGCGAGGTTGGCTGTATCGGGCTTTGCTCCCTTGAGCCTCTGGTCACCATAATCAGGCCGGGTTCCTTCACAGTCTGCTACAACAATGTAACTCCTCAGGTTGTGCCTACTCTTGTCGAAGGCTATGTCTTGAATGACGACCCTTGCCTTGATCTAGCTTTGGGCACGGTCGAAGGTGGTGAGGGTGAGGCAGTTTATATTCCTGAGCTGCCCAGATTTGAGCACGAATATCGTTTGCTTCTGCGTAATTGCGGGTACATTGACCCGGCGAATATAAACCATTATATCTCCAACGGTGGCTACAGCAGCCTGGTTAAGGCGCTGCAGATGGAGCCTGCTGACATAATCGAGGAGATAAAAAAGTCTGGCCTAAGAGGGCGGGGTGGTGCTGGCTTCCCTACCGGCAGAAAGTGGGAGCAGTGCCGGGAAGCATCTGGCCAGCCTAAATATATAATCTGTAATGCTGATGAGGGAGACCCTGGAGCTTTTATGGACCGCGTGGTCTTGGAGAGCGACCCGCAGCAAGTTATAGAAGGCATGACTATTGCGGCCTATGCTGTCGGTGCCCACGATGGGTTTATATACATTCGGGCTGAATATCCTCTGGCTATCGAGCGTTTGAAGGTTGCCCTGGAGCAGGCAAAGAATCTGGGGCTGTTAGGCGATGATATTCTGGGCAGTGGTTTCAGCTTTGATATAGAGATAGTCGAGGGGGCTGGTGCCTTCGTCTCCGGTGAGTCAACTGCTTTAATGTATGCCATTGAAGGGAGACGGAGCATGCCCAGAGCCCGGCCGCCTCATTCGGTGAAGGCTGGTTTATGGGGCAAGCCTACGGTTCTGAACAATGTCAAGACTTATGCCTACATTCCCCTGATACTTGAGCGTGGAGCGGATTGGTTTTCCGGCCTCGGAACAGAAGGCAGCAAGGGCACAGCAGTGTTCGCTCTGGCCGGTAAAATGGTTAACACCGGGCTGGCGGAGGTAGCTATGGGTACAACGCTGCACGAGCTGGTATTCGATATCGGCGGTGGCATGAGGAGCGGAAAAAAGTTCAAGGCGGTGCAGATAGGCGGGCCTTCCGGTGGCTGCTTGCCGGAAAGCATGCTGCGTACCCCGGTAGATTTCGATTCGCTGCGCCAAGCCGGAGCAATCATGGGCTCCGGTGGCGTCATTGCCATGGATGAGGACAACTGCATGGTTGATACCGCCAAGTTCTTTCTTGATTTCATACAGAAAGAGTCCTGCGGCAAATGTTCCACTTGTCGAATTGGCACCAGGCAGATGCTGGATATACTGGAGGACATCACTGTCGGCAAAGGCAAAATCAAAGATATGGATTTGCTGGTTGAACTAGGTAAGGACATAAGAGGTGGTTCATTGTGCGGCTTGGGCAGAACCGCACCCAATCCAGCCCTGACCACAATTCGCTATTTTCGAGACGAGTACGAGGCTCATATTGTGGAGAAGCGATGTCCGGCACTGGTATGTAAGGAGCTGATTGCCTATTATATTCTTCCTGAAAAGTGCGAACGTGGCTGCGAGCATTGCGTATTATCCTGCCCGGTTAAGGCAATCAGCAGCGATGCCAAAGGGATAAAGGTGATTGACCAGACCAAGTGCACCAAGTGCGGCAGTTGCCAGCTCGTCTGCCCACCGGAGTATAACGCCGTCATCCGCCTCTCCCCACCCAGTTTGGTGCCAGTTTCAGGTGCTAAGAAGCCTCGTTAAAATTCAATCGGTTAAGAAGCTCTTTAGGTAGGGGATTGGTGGTTATCCCCTAGATTTCTAGATGGTGGCTGCCACCCTATTTACTATCGGTGCTAATTATTATATTTGGGTAGCTTGCCATCATGCCCTCTACGGTATTGTTTGAGGGCTTCTTGTTCCTGGTTCAAGGCTGTTTCGCGAGAAATAGCAGGCCCCTCGACTTGCATTCGGGTAAATTTCTTGTCTTGAGTATGTGCTGCTTCTCGCGTTTCCAGATCTTCGGTAATACCAATGTATACCTTTTTGCGTCCATTATATAGACTGTACACATGGGTATCTCTTTTTGCACCCATACTTGAGCTCCCTATTTAATACTAGCCCCATCGGGGAGTCAATCGACCGGATACTGTAATATTTTGGTCGGTCGGGGTTGAAATTAGAAGAGAGACCTCGCAGAATCGTGGATGGCTTGTAAGAGCTAATCTTTAGATTAAGGAGGTCTCTCAGTGGAAAGCATAGATGAGTTAG
>Ga0194113_10000032_pt1 | contig 136213 bp, 128 predicted proteins | sample TA2MahC200mmetaG_FD_146193 | JGI IMG/M metagenome (GOLD analysis project Ga0194113, IMG submission 146193) | Freshwater microbial communities from Lake Tanganyika, Tanzania - TA2015017 Mahale Deep Cast 200m | ecosystem: Environmental > Aquatic > Freshwater > Lake | place: Tanzania: Lake...
AAATAAAGTGATTGTTGTTTTTGACGGCTATCCTAAATCAGTAGATGCAGATTACGGGGCGAGCGGGCCCCTGGTTTTATTTTCCCGCAAGATCAGCGCGGATGAGAAGATAAAGAGACTGGTTGAGGAATCTGGCCAGCGGAAATCTATTTTAGTAGTCTCGGACGACAAGGAGATAAAGTTTTCTGTCAGGTCACTGGGGGCGCGGATAGTTGCGGTTGATGAGTTCCTTAGCCCGGGAGGCAGGTCCAAGGCGGCCCGGTCGAAAGAGGCAGTTTCTCCGGAGATCAGTTATGCTTCCATGAGCAGGATAAACAAGGAATTGCGTAAAATATGGCTGGGAGAGTGACGAAGAAGAGGCCGGGCAAGGATTTTTTGAAGTTCCTGGGGACTGCCGGAGCGCGCTTTGTGATGATCAAGCAGCTGCGCGCTTCAGGAGGCATCTGGGTCTCCTGTAAAGGGACCAACGTTCTCATTGATCCGGGTCCGGGCAGCATTGTGCATTGCGCAAAGTCCAGGCCGAAGCTTGACCCCATGTCGCTTGACGGTATTATCCTTACCCACCGGCATCTTGACCACGCCAATGATATTAATGTGATGATCGAGGCGATGACCGAGGGCGGATTTAAGAGGAGAGGGGTGGTCTTCTGCCCGGCTGATGCCGTTAGTGACGATCCGGTGATCCTGAGATACGCCCATAATTTTGCGGAAAAGATAGAGACGCTTGAGGCTAACAAGTCTTATCAGGTGGGAGAGTTCAAATTTGAGACTTCAATGCGCCACATCCATCCGGCAGAGACTTACGGCCTGAAGTTCGAACTTGGCGGCAGGACTGTCGCGCTCCTTACGGATACGAGGTTCTTTCCTGAACTTGTTGATTTCTATAAAAGCGGCATCCTGATCATCTGCGTAGTCTTTTATCAGCCTAGGCCCGGCATTGACCACCTGAATCTGCTGGATGCAGAGGAGATCATCCGGAAGTCCGGGCCCCGGAAAGCCGTGCTTACGCATTTTGGCATGACCATGCTTACGGCCAAGCCTCATCTTCAGGCCGAGGCCCTTACCCGGAAGCTCGGGATAGAGGTGGTCGCTGCCTACGACGGGATGACGCTTGATTTTTCTTGACATATCCCGCTAATTATGATAGAGTTATGGAAATTAGGAAACTTAGCATCGCCTCTAAGAATCGAGGGCGATGTAAATTCGCGGACGCCAAAGGTAATCAAACGAGGCGGCTACAACTTATGTTCGCTCGCTTTACTCGCTCCATAAGTTGTCCGCTCATTTAAAGGAGGTGCTGTATGAGTAGCTGGCAGATAGTGTTGCTTGAGCCGTTAAGGACAATTCTGGCTCAGATAGGCCAATTCGTGACCGGAGCGCTTTTGGTGATCGTCATCCTGATAATCGGATGGCTAATCTCTAAGGCCATAAAGATCGCGGTGACAAACGGCCTGCGCCTGGTCAAGCTGGATCAGCTTTCCGACAAGATTGAGCTGGATCAGCTCCTGGAAAAGGGCGGGATCAAATATTCCCTTTCCGAACTGATCGGGGTAATGTGCTATTGGTTGGCAATGCTGATTACCTTTATGGTGGCCATCAACGCCGTCGGCCTTACCATCGCTGCTGATCTCTTGAACAAAGTAGTGCTATACATACCTAATGTAATCGCAGCCATCTTTATCCTTATCTTAGGTATGTTCGTGGCAACACTCCTTAAGAATATAGTCCAGACTGCGGCAAATAACGCCGGTCTTGCTCATGCGAAGCTTTTAGGCGACATCGTCAGCGTGGTAATCATGGTCTTCGTCATCTTAGTGGCGCTGGAACAGCTGAATATCGCCATCAAGATCACGGAACTGACCCTTGCGATCCTCCTCGGCACTGTCGGCCTTGGCGCTGCCCTGGCCTTCGGCTTAGGCTGCAAGGACCTCGCCGGAAAGTTCACCAGCGAACTGGTAGAGAGACTGAAAAAGAAATAATGTTCGGATAGGCAATATTACGCCCCGCGCTTTCTGCTTGAAGGCGCGGGGTTTTTAATATGGGGACCGTACAGACAAAGTTCATGCGCCTGGCCTTGAAAGAGGCGAGGAAGAACCTTACCCGGATGCAGGGAGGCCCGTTCGGGGCCTGCATCGTCAGGGGAAATAAGGTCATCGCCGGGGCGCGCAATACCGTCCTGAAGAATGACCCTACGGCCCACGCCGAGATAAATGCCATCCGTCTTGCCGCAAGAAGATTGAAGAGCTTCGATTTATCCGGTTGCACCATCTACTCCACGACCGAGCCCTGTCCGATGTGTTTTAGCGCCATACACTGGGCAAGGATCGATAAGGTCATCTACGGCACATCGATCAGCGACGCTAAACGCATAGGTTTTAATGAGCTGAACATCTCAAGCGCTCTCCTCAAAAAAATAGGCAGGGCCAGGGTAAAGATCGTAAAAGGGGCGCTGGCCGGGGAGTGCCGCAGGCTCTTTAAGGATTGGAATAAGCTGGAAAATAAGGTATTATATTAACATGCTAAGCCAAAAAGACAAAAGGCTGATCAAGGCCGGGATAAGGATCGCAGATTCAAATATATACGAGGAAGACAAGATCTGGGCGCGCTACAGCCGCGACAAGGTGGATATCGGAGAAGAGCTGGCCAAGGTGATCCGCACCCTGAGTAAGGCGCTTCCTTTAGGCGCTCCTTTACGCGCCTTTTCCATAGGCTCAAGCGCTGAGCCGCAATTCCGCCTCCTTGAGAATGTCTTTCGTTCGGGGTTGTACCTGCTGGATATCGATAAACATGCGCTGGACATCGTCTCCGAGCGCATCCGCAGGCAGTGCACGGACCACGTTTCCGGTATCCGGGGAGATTATACCTGTACGTTTATCGAGGCAGGACGCACCAGGCGCTTCCTCAGGGAGAAACTGCATGGCAGGAAGGCGAACCTGATCACCCTGCACCACTCCCTTTACTATTGCCAAAGACAGATGTGGCCCGCAATATTCCGTAACCTCTATCGCCATATCCTCGGCTCTACGGCCGCCATCCATGCCGTATTGATGGCTTCAAGGAGCGATTCAAAGCAGACCACCACCTGGCTTTATAATCATTTTGCCGGAAAGTTCTTCGGCTGCCGCAATGACCAGGACCTGATTCAGTTCAGCCGGCAGTTGAAAGAGGATGCTCTATTCAGGAGGCCCCAGATCCTGACCAGGACGCACAGGGTAAAGTTTTTCGTCGATGACTTCACCAAGTTCATGGCGGTGGTCTGGATGATCCTCCTTTATCCGGGCGTGCACCGTTACTCGGCAGAGCAGAAAGAGGAGATCACCGGGTATGTTTACAGGAATTTCTGGCTCAAGAAGAGGTCCCTCTTACAGATGCAGGACCATCTGGTGATCTACCGCGGCATCGGCTTTAAAGGCTTAATTTAATAAAAAGGAGACCAGCAAATGAAGATAGCGATAGGTTTAAGTTTCCCCGGGACACTGAAGGATGAGGCGATAATCTGCTACCTCTGCAAGAATTTCAACGTGAATCTTAACATTATCGAAGCCTCATTCTCCATGTCCAGCGGCTGGGCAATACTTGAGGTCGAAGGCGAAAACGAGGAGGTCGAGCGCACCTTCGATTACCTGACCAGCAAAGGCGTGAAGATCCAGAAGATCGAGACCAAGAAATAAGACTTTGCCATTTCTCTCCCTTATAGAAGCTGCTTTTATACCCCTATTCATAAGGAATAATGCTTGAAGACAGGATCGATGCCGGCAGAATACGAGGCCCGTAGCGGCCCGACGGCCCGTAGACAGTTTACGTTACCGGTTTTTTTCTAATAAGTTATGTAACAAATCCGGGTATTGCCGAAATGATTTTGTTATTTAAGCGGGTTTTATTTGTTTTATAACAGAATAAATTTTAATAGGTTATATAAACTGTCTACTTCGCCGTTGTATCGAAGCCGATGAACGTACGTGATGAATCCCCGAGATGCTAAAATATTTGCAACAATATGAATAATAAAGAGATAGCAAAAAAGAGAGTTTTCATCCGCACCTTCGGCTGTCAGATGAACGTCCGTGATTCTGAAGTTATTTCCGGTCTTCTGGATAAGGCCGGATATAAATTGACTGACGATGAGACTAAGGCGGATATTGAGATCATGAACACCTGTTCTGTGCGCCAGCTGGCAGAAGACAAGGTCTGGTCTGCGGTAGGGCGGAGTAAGGCGAAGATTATCGGGATTTCAGGCTGCATGGCGAATAATTACCGGGAAGGAATCTTTGAAAAGGCGCCGAAAGTAGATTTTGTAGTGGGGACTGCGGATATCGGGAAGCTCCCCGGCATCCTGAAAGAAATTGAGAAGCATAAAGGGGGGGTGCTGGAAAAAAAGATCTATGAGACGGATGCCGACCTGCGGGAGGATGAAATATACCATACAGGCTTTCACCTGGATAAGGAGCATGCCTTTGTGGTCATTTCTGAGGGATGCGAGAATTACTGCTCTTATTGCGTGGTGCCTTATGTGCGGGGAAAATTGCGCTCGCGCGATTACGGAGATATCCTGGATGAAATAAGAGAGGATATTGACTCCGGTATCAAGAATATTACCCTTTTAGGGCAGAATGTGAATGCATATCAGTTTAAAGACGTTAATTTCGTTGAGCTGGTTGAGCTGGTTAATTCCGTCAAAGGCCTGAAAGAGTTTAGTTTTGTGACCTCGCATCCTAAAGACACAAGTTTAGAATTATTTAAAGCCATGCGGGATTGCGATAAACTGAAGAAGTACCTGCATCTTCCGGTGCAAGGCGGATCTGACCGGATATTGAAGTTGATGAACCGCGGTTATACGAGGCAGTTCTATACCAATCTTGTGGCCGATTACCGTAAAACCGTAAAAAACGGGGAATTGACCACTGATATAATCGTGGGTTTTCCTACCGAGACCGAAGAGGATTTTGAAGAAACCAGGGATCTGGTGAAAGACCTTGAGTTTAATGCCGCTTACATCTTTAAATATTCGGTGCGGCCGCATACCGAAGCCTTGAAGCTGGCTGACGACGTGCCGGTGAAGGAAAAGGAGAGAAGGCATAAGATCATCCTGGACCTGCAGAAGTCTATCTCAAAAAAGAAAAATGAAAAATAAGCCCGCCTTTTTGTCTGTAATCTTTTGGTTGGCCTTTGCCATCGGGATTCTTCCTGCATTTGCCCTTGATCTGGATAAGGTGAAGATCCTTTTTCTCCGGGGCGATTATAAATCTGCGATCATCGAAGGCGAGAAATTGATGGCCTCAGCCGGTGAAGAATCAGGGGTGGATGAGCTTTATTATATCCTGGGGCTCTGTTACCTTGAAGACGGAAATTACCTGCGCGCCTCGGATATCTTTGAGATTATCCTGAATGAATACCGGGATTCAAGGTTCACCGACGAGGCAAGGCTCGGGCTTGGCGATACCTACTTCTTAAGAGGGGACATGGCCAGGGCAGAAGAATGTTTCCGGGAGCTGGTAAGGTCGGACTCCGGATTAAAGGCGCAGGGTTATTACCGCCTGAGCCAGGTAGCCTTTAAGAACGGCAATACGCAGGCTGCTAAAGATTACCTTGAGAAGCTGAAGCAGGATTCTCCGCAAAACATAGAATTGATCCGGGATAAAGATCTTCTGCCCGGGTTGGGCGCTTCAGAGTTTTATTATACTGTGCAGGTGGGCAGCTTCTCAAAAGCAGTCAACGCCAGGAATCTTACCGAAAAGCTTAATCGAAACGGATACCCTGCCTATATGGAAGAGACCAGTTCCGGGCAAAAGCCGGTTTATCGCGTGCGGGTAGGGAAGCTGCATACCCGCATCGAGGCGGTTGAGCTCCAGAAGAAGCTGGCTCAGGAAGGCTATCCAACAAGAATATTTCCCTAAGGCCAAGAATGTCACCTCGTCACATTGTCACCAGGTCACCTTCGAAAAAAAAGATCATCTTTCTGGTGGGACCGACTGCAGTAGGCAAGTCCGAGATCGCCACACATCTTGCCAAAAGGATTAACGCTGAGATCGTCTCCTGCGATTCCATGCAAGTCTACCGCAATATGGATATCCTTACCTCAAAGCCGGATAAAAAGCTGCTTCGAAAAGTCCCGCATCACTTGCTTGGTATCTTGCCGCCTACTAAGGAATACGACGTTTCCCGTTTCCGGAAGGATGCCCTGAAAAAGATCAGCCAGATCACGCAAAAAGGAAAAATCCCCATTTTTGCGGGTGGGACCGGGCTTTATATGACGGTTCTGGTCGACGGGATCTTTGCTTCGCCGCCTGCAAACAGAAAGGTTAGGGATGCGTTTTATAAACAGGTAGAGAAATACGGCAGTAAATATTTATATCAGAGACTGCTTAAGGCAGACCCGCAGGCTGCGCAGAAGATACACCCCAATGACCTCAGGCGCATTATCCGGGCGCTTGAAGTTTTTAAGTTAACGGGTAAGCCGATTTCCGAGCTTCAGCAACAGAGAAGAAGTTTAGGGGAGGAATTTGACGTAAAGTTATTTTGTCTGAACAGAAAGCGTGGTAAGCTTTATCAGCGCATTGATCAGCGCGTAGACAGGATGTTCAAGCTGGGGCTGGAAAAAGAAGTCAAGAGGCTCCTTAAACATAGATTAAGCCGGACCGCCTCTTATGCTATCGGGTTCCGGGAGTTAAAGGGTTACTTTGACGGCCAATACAGTCTTGAAGAAGCAAAGCGCCTGATCAAGAGGAATAGCCGCATGTATGCCAAGCGCCAGCTTACCTGGTTCAGGAAGGACAAGCGCATAAATTGGATCAATTTAAGCGAGAGGGATAAGCCGAAAGAGGCTGCAAACTTACTGTGGAAAAAGCTCTCTTAGTCACCGTAAAACTGAAATCCGGACTTAACCGCTGGCGCATGGAAGATATAGCCTATGAGCTGGAAGAATTGGCGGGGACTGCCGGGGTTGAGGTATTGGATTGTATAAGCTGTATCTGCGAAAAACCCACCCCTAACTTTTTTATCGGCAGGGGCAAGGTCGAAGAGCTGGCAGTGCTTGCCCAGGAATTAGGCGCAGATACCCTGATCTTCAGCCTTGACCTCTCCGGCACCCAGCAGCGCAATCTTGAGGAGCTCCTTGGCAGGAAGACCATTGACCGCACGCAGCTTATCCTCGATATTTTTGCCAAACACGCCCATAGCCCCGAGGGGAAAGCGCAGGTAGAGCTGGCACAGCTGCAGTATCTTATGCCGCGTTTAGTCGGTAAGGGGATCCTGCTTTCGCGCCTCGGCGGCGGCATCGGGACAAGAGGGCCGGGCGAGCAGAAGCTTGAGGTCGACCGCCGGCGCATCAGGAAACGCATCGACCACTTAAAGAGCGAATTGCGCCACATGGCAGAACACCGCAAGGTCATGCGTAAGAGAAGGAAAGACAAGGCGCTTCCGGTTGCCGCCCTTGTCGGCTACACTAACGCGGGCAAATCCACGCTGATGAATGCTCTCAGCAATTCCGTCCAGACAGTCTCAGACGGGCTTTTCACCACCCTGGACCCGGTATTTAAGGGAATAAAACTGCCCAACGGAGAAAATATCGTGGTTTCCGATACAGTAGGGTTCCTGCATCAGCTTCCGCATCATCTGATCGAAGCTTTCAAAGCAACGCTGGAAGAGGTGGTAGAGGCGGATCTCTTGATCCATGTCTTGGATGCCTCGGCCCGGCGGGTATACGAACACCGCGACGCAGTTTTTTCGGTATTAAAGGAATTAGGCGCAGATAAAAAGCCGGTCATTACCGCCTTAAATAAAATAGACCTGCTTGAAGACCAGATGTGGCTCTCCCGCTTAGGGGAAGATATGCTGAATCCGGTGGCTATCTCGGCAAAGTTCCGCGATAATCTCGATGCGCTGCTAAAAAAGATCCAGCAGGAGTTCAGCGGCCGTATGATAGACCTTGAGATAGTCATTCCCTTGACCCGGATGGACTTGGTAAATTTATTCCACCGGGAGGGGAAGGTAAAGCACATAGAGTATGACCATGATGGCATAAAAATCCGCCTAAGCCTACCCAAAATCCTCTATCATAACATCTTGCACAACAAAGATATAGTAATAGTCCGTTAGAATATCTAATAATTTTTATTAGTTTAACTTGACAAAAAAATTATTATATGTTATATTTACCTTGGGTAGGAGAGAAAAGAGCTTCAGGAAAGTAGGCGGTGGCCAATGCCATTATTTGACCTTCAGATCAGTGCGGATGAACCGGTTTATGTGATCAGCGTGGTCAGTAAACTGCTGGACATGCCGGTCTGGACCCTGCGGCAGCTGGATAAGGCAGGGATTGTGCGTCCGAAGCGCATCGGAAAGAAGAGCCGCCTCTATTCCATGAAGGATATCCGCAGGCTTGAATACGTGCATTATTTGATGATCGAGAAACACGTGAATATCCATGGTATAAAGATAATTTTATTAAAGGAAGAAGGGTAATTTTTTTTGTATTTATTTTAGCACTCTAACTATGCGAGTGCCAACAAATGGAGGCAAGATGAAATCGGATAAACTCACCGTAAGATTACAGGAAGCGATCCAGGAGGCAGCGGAGCTGGCTAAGGATAGGGGTCAGCAGCAGGTCGAGCCGGAACATCTTCTTTATGCGTTGCTGCGCCAGGAAGAAAGTATTGTGGCCAGCGCGATGGATAGATCAGGCATCCCGACTTTTTCTGTTATCCGTTTATTGGAAAACGAATTGAAAAAGCTGCCGGTTGTCCGTGGCGACAGCCGGATATTTTTCTCTGGCAGATTAAATCATCTTTTTCAGGCTGCGGCAAGAGAAGCAGAAGGCCTGAAAGACGACTTCATTTCCGGGGAGCATATCCTTCTTGCCGCTCTTTCTGATCCCGGGAATTCCCTGGCCGGGGAATTCCAGAAATCCGGGATTGACAGGGATAAAGTCTTGACTGCGCTTTCCGGGGTTCGGGGCAGCCAGCGCGTAACTGATGAGAACCCCGAAGAAAAGTTTAATGCCCTCCAAAAGTACGGCTTGGATCTTACCGAACAGGCCAGAAAGATGAAACTTGATCCGGTGATCGGCCGCGATAAGGAGATCCGCAGGCTCATGCAGGTTTTAAGCCGGCGCACCAAGAATAACCCGGTATTGTTCGGCGAAGCCGGGGTGGGAAAGACTGCGGTGGTAGAGGGCCTGGCGCAGCGGATCGCCTCAGGAGATGTGCCTGAAGGCCTGAGAGAAAAGAGGATCGTCTCCCTGGATATGGGGGCGTTAGTTGCCGGGACTAAATTCCGCGGGGAATTCGAAAACCGCTTAAAAGCAGTACTGAAAGAGATCCAGGCTCAGGACGGAAAGATAATCCTTTTTATCGATGAGCTGCATGTCATAGTCGGGGCGGGCGCAGCTGAAGGCGCGATCGACGCTTCTAATATGCTTAAGCCCCTCCTTGCCCGCGGTGCCCTGCGCTGTATCGGAGCAACCACCCTCGATGAGTACCGAAGATACATCGAAAAAGACAGCGCCCTTGAGCGCAGGTTCCAGCCGGTATACATCGATGAACCGGATATCCAGGATACTATCGCTATTTTGCGCGGCCTGAAAGAGAAATACGAAGTACACCACGGAGTGCGCATCAGGGATTCAGCTCTGATCGCCGCAGCCACGCATTCTTTGCGCTACATAGCTGACCGGCACCTGCCGGATAAGGCAGTGGACCTGATTGATGAAGCAGCCAGCCGGCTGCGGCTTGAGATAGACAGCCTTCCGGCTGACATCGACAATGTGCAGCGCAGGATAATCCAGCTTGAGATAGAGCGCCAGGCCCTGAAAAAAGAAAAAGACAAGGTCTCCCTTGAGCGCCTTAAAAAAATAGAAGAAGAGCTGGATATCCTGAAGAAATCCCTCGGACAAAAGATGAAACAGTGGGAGAACGAGAAGGCGGTGATCTTCAAGATCAAAGAAGCGAAGGAAAAGATCGAAGAGCTTAAGAATGAAGCAGCCTACGCGGAGAAGGCAGGGGACCTGGATAAGGCTGCCCAGTTCAAGTACGGCCTGCTGGTGGAAGAAGAAAAAAAGCTAAAAGACTCTCAGTCAGAATTAGACAGACTGCAAAAAAATTCAGGCATGCTGCGCCAGGAGGTCGGTGATGAAGATATTGCGCGGGTCATCTCTGAATGGACCGGGATCCCCCTGACAAAGCTTCTTGAGTCTGAGACCGAAAAACTTCTTTTGATGGAAGAGGAGTTAAAAAAGAAGGTCGTCGGCCAGGATGAGGCGATCGAGGCGATCTCTAACTGTGTGCGCAGAGGGCGCTCTGGCTTAGGGGATGAATCCCGGCCGATGGGCGCTTTTATCTTTATGGGCCCTACCGGAGTGGGTAAAACTAAGCTCGCCAAAGCCCTGGCAGGATTCCTCTTTGACGATGAAGAGGCTTTGGTGCGGCTGGATATGTCCGAATATATGGAGAAGTTTAGCGTTTCCCGTCTTATCGGCGCTCCGCCCGGCTATGTGGGTTATGAAGAGGCAGGTCAGCTTACGGAGAAGATCCGCCGCAGGCCCTACGCCGTGATCCTGCTGGATGAGATCGAGAAGGCGCATCCGGATGTCTTTAACATCCTGCTTCAGATCATGGATGACGGCAGGCTGACAGACAGTCAGGGCCGCACAGTAAACTTTAAGAATACGCTGCTGATCATGACCTCTAACATCGGAGCGGAGATCATCCAGCAGTACGGCTCTATCGGATTCTCCCGCTCAATAACTAATAAATCTAGCGGGATCCCGCCGGAGGCGGGAAGGCCGGTTAAAGGAGAGGCGGCTTTTAAGGAAGTGAGGAGTCAGCTCCTGGATGAGGCGCGCAAGTTCTTCCGCCCGGAATTCCTGAACCGGGTGGACGACATCATCGTGTTTAACCCTCTATCCAAGACTGAGATCAAGAAGATCGTAGAGATAGAACTAGTACCCCTGCAGCAGAAATTGACTCAGCAGGGAGTAGAACTTCAGGTCACGGCAAAGGCTAAGGAATTCCTCTCTGAAAGAGGGTTCGATGCCAATTACGGGGCCAGGCCCCTTAAGCGCACGCTCCAGAAATATATTCAGGATCCGCTTTCGCGGGGGCTGCTGGACGGCTCTCTGAGAGAGAAGAAGAAGGTTACTGCGGATATGGATACGGATAAGATCATATTTAGGTAATGAATGATTTGACAATACTTTGATTTGTGTTAAAATTACCCTTTAGCACTCTCACCTTGAGAATGCTAACCGGAGGTAACCTATGGTAAGAACAGTCGATTACGAATCCAGAAGAAGATCGGTGCTGGCTGCGGCGATCAATAAGTATATCCAGAGCGCGACACCCGTGGCGTCCGAAGATATTGCCGCCGGATTTAACGTCAGTTCTGCCACCATCCGCAACATCTTCTCTGAGCTGGAGGAGGCAGGGCTCCTGACCCACCCTTATACCTCAGGCGGCAGGATCCCGACCAACAAAGGGTACCGTTATTACGTGGACCTCCTGCTTTCGAAGATGAAGCTGCTTGAAGATGAAAAGGGCCGCATCGTCAAAGAGTATAAGAAAGAGCTCAAGCGCCTTGAGGATGCGCTGGAAGAGACTTCGGGGATCATCTCCCGGATCACGCATTACGCGGGGATCGTCTCCTTCCTTGACTGGCAGGATAAGTTCTTTTACCGGGGGATCAGCCATATCCTAGAGATGCCGGAGTTCAGCGATTCCCGGCACATCCGCACCCTGATCAGGATGATCGAGGATAAAGAGAGGCTGCTGGATATCATCAACCGGGATTTCAGCGGCAAAGTGAAGGTCTACATAGGCAGGGAGCTTGAATGCCCGGAGATGGAGAACTGCTCTTTGGTAGTCTCGCAGTACCGTTTTAAACAGAGGCCTTCGGGAAGGCTTGCGGTATTAGGCCCGGTGCGCATGGAGTATGAGCATATCATCCCGGCTGTGGAGTATATTTCGGATGTACTGTCGGATGTTTTAGAGGCGTTCATTTAGTTTGGGGTGGAAGCGATGGAAAAGAAAGAGGAGAAGGCCGTAACGCTCAAAGAGTCCGAATACCTGAAATTGAAAGAAGGGGCGGATAAGGCCGGGGATTACTGGGACAGGTTGTTGCGCACTCAAGCGGATTTCGAGAATATGCGTAAGCGCCTGGAAAAAGAAAAACAGGATTTTGTGAAGTTCGCCAATGAAGGGATCATCCTTGAGCTCTTAAACATCCTGGATGACCTTGAGCGTACGGTGAATCTCGCTGAAACGCATAAGCAGGATCCGGAAGCTTTCTTAAAAGGGGTAGAGATGATCCTGGCGCACCTTTACGATATGCTGAAGGCTTACGGAGTAAAACCAATCGAGGCAGAGGACAAGGTATTTGACCCGCATTATCACGAAGCGCTGATGCAGGTCGAGGATAAGGGGAAGCCGGAACACACAGTAGTTGAAGAGTTGCAAAAAGGATATATGTTAAACGACAGAGTGATCAGGACAGCGAAGGTAAAGGTGTCAAAGAAGTAACCCCCTCGTCCCGCAAAACGGGACTCGGGGTGGAATTTTCGGAATGGAGGAAAGGAGAAATTTCAATGGCAAAAGTTATCGGGATCGATTTAGGGACTTCAAACTCAGCAGCAGCGACTATGGAAGGCGGACGTCCGGCGATCATTCCTTCTGCAGAGGGAGCGGGCGTTGCTTCGGGTAAGGCCTTTCCGTCTTACGTGGCTTTCACCAAGGAAGGCCAGCGTCTGGTCGGCGAACCGGCAAGGCGCCAGGCAGCCATAAACCCGGAAGGGACCATCCAGGCAGCCAAGCGCAAGATGGGTACGGACTACAAATACAAGATTTTCGGCAAAGAGTATACCCCGCAGCAGATCTCGGCGTTCATATTGCAAAAGATCAAGCAGGATGCGGAAGGCTATTTGGGGGATAAGGTCGAAGAAGCGGTGATTACCTGCCCTGCTTATTTTGACGACAACCAGAGGACCGCCACCAAGGACGCCGGAGAGATCGCAGGATTCAAGGTCTTACGTATCATCAATGAGCCGACAGCAGCCTGCCTTGCTTATGGCCTGGAAAAAGCCGGGAAGGAATTAAAGATCCTGGTCTTTGACTTCGGCGGCGGCACGCTTGACGTCACCATCATGGAGATGTGGAAGGAAGGCGGTTTTAAGGTCATGGCTACCAGCGGCGATACGCAGCTTGGCGGCACTGACATGGACAATACGCTGATAGATTACATCGCCAAACAGTTCATGCGCGATACCGGGATTGACCTAAAGAACGACAAGATGGCCATGCAGCGGCTGCGCGAAGCGGCGGAAAAAGCAAAGGTCGAGCTTTCAAGCACGCTGACTACGGATATAAACTTGCCTTTTATTACCGCGGATGCCACCGGCCCGAAGCACCTGACCATGTCCATTAACCGCGCAAAAATCGAGGAGCTGGTCTCCCCGATCATCGACAGATGCCGCGGCCCGTTAGAGCAGGCTCTCCGGGATGCCAAGTCCTCCTTTGAAAAAGAAGGCGTGAGTTTCTCCGGGGCACAAGACGTGGATAAGATCATCATGGTCGGCGGGCCTACGCGTATGCCTATCGTGCAGAAGTTTGTGGAGGATTACCTGGGCAAGAAGATAGAGCGCGGGGTTGATCCTATGGAGTGCGTGGCTTTGGGTGCCGCGATACAGGCCGCGATCATCAAAGGCGAGGTAAAGGATGTCCTGCTTCTTGATGTCACTCCGCTTTCACTGGGTATTGAGACTCTCGGCGGGGTGAATACCAAGCTGATCGAAAGGAACACCACTATCCCTACCCGCAAGAGCCAGATCTTTTCTACGGCCGGGGATAATCAGACTGCAGTCACTATCCGGGTCTTGCAGGGTGAGCGGCAGATGGCAGACGACAACGTGGAGTTAGGCAGGTTTGACCTGGTAGGGATCCCGCCTGCGCCGCGCGGAGTGCCGCAGATAGAGGTGACCTTTGATATTGACGCAAACGGCATAGTGCACGTCTCAGCCAAGGACCTGGGCACAGGCAAGGAGCAGTCGATCCGCATCACCGCGCCCAAGAAACTCTCAAAAGATGAGATCGATAAGATGGTCAGGGACGCGGAGAAGTTCGCCGCGGAAGATAGCAAAAGAAAAGAAGAGGTCGAGGCCATCAATCAGGCGGATAACCTGGTCTATGCCACGGAAAAATCCCTGAAAGATTTCGGCGATAAGGTATCGCAGGCTGACCGCGCCAATATCGAGGGAGCGATCAATGACCTTAAGGCTGCGATAAAGGATAAAAATATCGACCGCATCAAAAAGGGCATGGAAGACCTGTCTAAGGCTTCGCACAAATTGGCCGAAGAGGTCTACAAGCAGTCCACGGCTAAGCAAAAACAAGGTGAGGCCGGAGGCGCCCCGGGTCCGCAACAGCAGGAAGAGCCAAAGCCCGAGGAGGGAAAGAAGAAGAGGGATGATGTGATCGATGCGGAATACAAGGAAGAGGACGATAAAGACAGTAGGCAGTAGTTAGCAGTTAGGTATGAGCACAAAGCGAGACTATTACGAGATTCTTGGGGTAAGAAAAAGCGCCAGCCTTGAAGAGATCAAGAAGGCTTACCGGGAGCTGGCCTTGCGCTACCACCCTGACCGCGTGCCTGCCGAGCAGAAGAAGGAAGCCGAGGAGAAGTTCAAGGAAGTCTCCGAGGCCTACGCGGTATTGTCAGATGCCCAGAAGCGCGCCCTCTATGACCAGTACGGCCATTCCGGGATTGACCAAAAGTATGCTTACGAGGATATCTTCAGGGGCGCGGATTTTAACAGTATCTTCCGCGACTTGGGGGATTTCGGTTTTGGCGGAGGCATCTTTGAAGATATCTTTTCGGACCTCGGCTTTGATATCTCCGGCAGCCGTACCCGTAGCGGCGGGAGAGCGCGCAGGGGCCGTGACCTGGAGATCTCTGTCAGTATCAGCCTGGAAGAAGCGGCGCAGGGCGCGGAAAAAACGGTGACTGTGCCGCGTTATGAAGTCTGTTCTTCCTGCGGCGGAAGCGGGGCAAAGGCCGGCACGAAAAAGACGGCTTGCCCGCGTTGTAAAGGCAGCGGCCGGACTGTGGTCTCAAACGGCTTCTTTCAGTTAGCCCAGACCTGTTCTCAATGCCGGGGAGAGGGTTCCATAATCCAGACCCCCTGCCCTGACTGCCGAGGGGAAGGCAGGACAAAGGCTACGCACCGCATCAAGGTGAAGATCCCGGCAGGCGTAGATAACGGTTCGCAGTTAAGGATGCGCGGCGAAGGCGAAGCCGGCACTGCCGGAAGAGGAGATCTTTATGTATTGATCGAAGTCCGGCCCCATCCTGATTTCGAAAGGCACGGAAATGACCTTTTAACCGAAATATCGGTGAGCCTCTCTAAAGCGATCCTGGGAGCTGAGGTGGATGTGCCTACTTTAAGCGGCCATGTGAAGATGAAGATCCCTGCCGGAACGCAAAGCGGGACAGTCTTTCGCCTTAGAGAAAAAGGCATCCCTGATGTGCATGGTAGGGGGACAGGCGATGAGCTGGTACGGGTGAACGTTTCCATCCCCGGCCGCCTTAGCTCGGAACAGCGTAAACTGATTGAGGAGTTTGCCCGGCTCTCCGGAGAAGATACAAATAAAGCAAGCTTTACGGATAAGTTCAAAAAAGCATTTAACAAGTAGAAGGTAGAAGGAAGTTGCGTTTACCGTTTACCGTATCAACGGTACACTGTAAACGGTACACGGTAAACGGAAGGTACAATTAACTAGGAGAGGAAATGCCGAATTACGAATACGAATGCACGCATTGCAAACACAGGTTTGAGGCCTTTCAGAAGATAACCGATTCCCCTCTTGATAAGTGCCCGAAGTGCCAGCATAAAGTAAAGCGTCTGATCGGCAGCGGTTCGGGGATAATCTTTAAGGGAAGGGGCTTTTACGCCACGGATTACCGCAAGGGAAACCCGCCTTCAAAACCGGCCTCCTGCCCTAAAGCTGATCAGGGCTGCGGCGGATGCCATCCTCATGACTAAGACCCTGAAATACTGGTCTCCGGTTGCAATTTGTATTTCAATAATCTTTGTTGCCTCTTCTGTCCCTGGAAGCAATATCCCCATCCTCTTTCCCTGGCAGGATAATGCGTTCCATTTTACTATTTACCTGCTCTTGTGCATGTTTTTACGCCGTGCGCTGCTTAAAACGCTGCCCCGCATAAAGCCTGTTGAAGGCCTCATCTTAACAGTAGCGTTCGGGATTATTTATGGTATAATCGATGAGTTACACCAGTCTTTTGTGCCTAATCGAAGCGCCTCTTTCGCTGACATCCTGATCGATAGCCTGGGCGCACTTACCGGGAGCCTGCTAGCTTGGCCAAGATAAAGCCTTTTCAGGCTGTCATTTACAATCCGGGGAAAGTCAAAGATATAGCGAAGGTCGTCTGCCCGCCTTACGACGTGGTCTCGCCCGAAGACCGCCAGCGTTACGCCAGGACCCATCCCAATAACCTGATCCATATCCTTTTAAGTAAAGAGGCGGCCGGACAGGATAAGTACAAATGCGCGGCCCGGTATTTTACCGAATGGCTTAAAGATGAGATCCTTATCCGGGACGAGCGTCCGGCAATATATTTCTACAGCCAGCAATACCTGGTTAAAGGCGAAAAAAAGACGCGCTTCGGATTCATTACACTCCTTAACCTTGATGACGCGCATTCTTCGGTCTTTAAGCATGAGCATACGCGTCTGGAAGCAAAGGAGGACAGGCTTCGGCTGACCAGGGAGGTGAAGGCAAACCTGAGCCCCATATTCGTCGTCTTTAAGGATAAAAAACGCATCATTCAGCGCATCCAGGAACGCTTCCTGAATAAAGAGCCTTTTATTGATATCGTAAACAGCGAAGGCGTCGCTCATAAGGTCTGGAAGATCGATTCACCCCAAGAGATCGAGATTATCCGGTCAGGGATGTCGCAAGAGGACATCTATATCGCCGACGGCCATCACCGTTTCGAGGTCGCCTGCGCTTATCAGGAGGAGGCGCGCACCAGCCGCCGCAACCTGACGGGCGAGGAGAACTTTAATTACGTCCTGACATACTTTACCAATACCGACCCGCGGGGCCTGGTGATCCTGCCTATACACCGTCTATTAAAATTGGGGGCGGGAAGCGTTTTTGAGGGATTTAAAGATCGCTTAAAAGAATATTTTGACCTGGAAGAGGTCAGGGATAAGCAGCGGTTTTTCTTCCTGATGCAGAAGGCCGGCCTCAATGAGCATCTGATCGGGATGTACAAGGGTAAAAAGTTCTGGCTCCTGCGTTTAAAAAATATAAGGGTCCTGGATGAACTGATGGCGGACAAGCCCAGGGAATACCGTCTGCTTGATGTGGCGATCCTGAACGCGATCGTATTCAGCAAGATCCTGCATGTGGACCTGCAGGATAAGGAATCACTCAGGTACAGCCCGGATGCCGAAGAGTTCATCTCGGCCTGCGATAATGACGATTCGCTGGTCGCTTTTTTCATGAATCCGGTAAAGATAGAACAGATCATCTCCGTGGCTGAGAAAAAAGAGCGGATGCCGCCCAAATCGACTTATTTTTATCCGAAAGTCTTATCTGGGCTGGTAATTAATAAGTTTGAATAAGCACGACTGATCATTATAGCCCCGCCCTTGCACGCAAGGGCGGGATAAATTCGCATCCGCTGCATATAATTTAACGAGGCAGCTATAACTTACATCGCTCTTTCAGAGCTTCTGTAAGTTATCTGCTCATTATAGCATCGCCTCGAGTTTGCTAGGGCGATGTAAATTCACAGACGCTGCATATAATTAAACGAGGCAGCTACAACTTATGTTCGCTTACTTCGTTCGCTCCATAAGTTGTCTGCTCATTTAATGGCACTATTCGGAAAACCTAAATACACGATTGTAAGGCTTAAGAAAAAAGAGATCCCCGACGGGCTCTGGACCAAGTGCGAAGAGTGCTCCCAGGTGCTTTACAATAAAACGCTGGAAGAGAGCCTGAAGGTCTGCCCCAAATGCAACTACCACTTCACCCTCGGGGCATACGAAAGGATAAACTCGCTTTTAGATAAAGACACCTTTCAGGAATACGATAAGGATATGGCCGCCGCCGACCCTCTGGATTTTAAGGGGCCGAAGACCTATAAAGAAAAGCTCGCCCAGGACCAGGCTGCCACAGGCCTTAAGGATGCGGTCGTCTCCGGAGGGGGGCTACTGGATAATAAGAAGGTGATTATCGCGGTCACGGATTCGCGTTTTATCATGGGTTCCATGGGCTCGGTGGTCGGCGAGAAGATCACCCGTGCCATTGAACAGGCGACCCGACAGAAACTCCCGGTTATTATCGTCTCGGGTTCAGGCGGCGGGGCAAGGATGTACGAGGGGATGTACAGCCTGATGCAGATGGCAAAGACCTGTGCTGCGCTTTCATATCATAAGAAGGCAGGGCTTGCCTATATTTCTATATTGACCAACCCGACGATGGCCGGGGTCATGGCCAGTTTCGCGGGGGTAGGCGATGTGATCATCGCCGAGCCGAAGGCCCTGATCGGTTTTACCGGGCCGCGCGTGATCGAGCAGACGATCAGGCAGAAGCTTCCGCCGGGATTCCAGCGTTCGGAGTTCCTGCTTGAACACGGGCTCATCGATATGATCATCCACCGCAAGAACCTGAAGGATTCATTAAGCAAGCTGATCGAATATTTAAGCTAGGGCCTTCTTAAAAAGGCGGGATCTATGGCGCAGGTAAGGCTCAAGGGTGTCACCAAGGTCTATCCCGGAAACGTCAGGGCGGTTGAGAGCATTAATCTTGGCGTCGAGAATAAGGAGTTCATGGTCCTGGTAGGCCCTTCGGGCTGCGGCAAATCCACGGCCCTGAGGATGATCGCAGGCCTTGAGGAGGTGACGGCCGGGGATATCTATATCGGCGACAGGCGGGTAAACGATGTCCCGGCAAAAGACAGGGATATCGCCATGGTCTTTCAGACTTACGCGCTTTATCCGCACATGACTGTCTTTGAAAATATGGCTTTTGGTCTGCGCCTGCGGCACATCCCTAAGTCGGAGATAATCCAGCGCGTAAACGATGCCGCGGATATTCTGGGGATCAGGCGGCTCCTGAACCGTAAACCGCGGGAACTTTCGGGCGGCGAACGCCAGCGCGTAGCCGTAGGCAGGGCGATCGTGCGCAAGCCCGTGGCTTTCCTGTTTGACGAGCCCCTGAGTAATCTGGATGCGAAACTTCGCGGAGAGATGCGCACCGAGATCCATAAGCTGCACATCCGGCTGCAGACCACCGTTATCTACGTCACCCACGATCAGGTGGAGGCGATGACGATGGGGGACCGCATCGCGGTAATGAGAGACGGCATCATCCAGCAGGTGGCTGACCCCATCACCGTCTACGACCGTCCCGCGAACAAGTTCGTAGCCGGTTTCATCGGCTCTCCGCCGATGAACTTTATGGCCGGCCGGGTGGCAAAAAAGGACGGCAGGCTCTATTTCGACGAGGGAAAGTTCGTCGTCAAGATCGTCGAGGACATGCATTCCGCATTGACCCCCTATATAGGCAAAGAAGTGGTCTTCGGCATACGTTGCGAAGATATTTACGATAAGCTTTTTGTTTCCGAGGCTCCTCCTGAAAATATCGTCAGGGTGACCTGCGAGGTTTACGAGCCTATGGGATCAGAAGTGTACCTGTATCTAGATACCGGCAGACACAGCTTTACCGCCAGGGTCGGCGCTCATGACCGGCCTAAAGTCAACCAGGATATGGACCTTGTCTTTGACATGAGCAAGGTGCACTTCTTCGATAAAGACAGCGAAGAGACGATTGTTTAGAATAGCCGGCCAAATCATTATATTCGGTTTTCTCTACTTGCTGCTGCCGTTTTATCTAAGCGCATTCTATGCCCAAGGTGCGCTTGTTCTATTTTATTTTTACCTTGCCGTAACAACCGTTTCCGTTATCCTCTTTAAGGCCTATTCCGGAAAAAAATATTACTTCGCCTATCAGCTTCAGACGGTCCAGGAAGAAATGAACGTCTCCGGTGATACCCTGCGCAAGGAAAGGGAAAAGCACGATGCCCTCCAGGATAAGATCCTGCGCTACCGTAGCCTTAAGCAGATCGTCGAGGAGTTAAATAAAAACCTGGACATGGATTATGTCGCAGGAGAACTCACCGCGATCGCTTTTTCCCAGATCTGCAGGTCAAAGGGCACCTGTCTTCTTTATCTTGTAGATAATTCGACGCAGAGATTGAACCTTTTTAAGGCAAAAAAAGAGGATAAGAAGCTGGTCATCAGGACAAAAGAGGGGGATATCTTCGATTTCTGGGTGATGCGCCAGGCGACCCCGCTTTTGATCGAAGACATCGGAAAGGACTTCCGCTTTGACCGGGAAAAACTGAGGGACCGGGACCTGAGGCCGGTCGGCTCATTAGCCAGCGCGCCCTTTGTCGCAGAGAACCGCATCCTCGGGATATTAAGGCTGGATAATCCGCAGGCGAACTTTTTCACTCAGGAGGACCTGAGGTTCCTGGTAAACCTCTCGGACCTGGGGGCGGTTGCGCTCGAGAACAGTGAACTCTTTTTACGCACCCAGGACCTGGCCATCCATGACGAATTGACGGGGCTTTTCACCAAAGGTTATTTTATGGAGCGCCTGAAAGAGGAGTGCCGCAGGTCTTTGCGCCAGAACGCCTCTTTTTGCCTGTTTATGCTTGATATCGACCGTTTCAAGGATTACAACGACAGGTTCGGGCACAGCGCAGGCGACATCGTCCTGAAAAATATGGCTAAGACTATCGGGGAGAAATTATCCGGTTTAAGCCCCCTGATCAGCCGTTTCGGCGGTGAAGAGTTTTGCGTGTTGCTGCCCGGCATGGAAAAGCCGCGCGGGCCCGGGATCGCCGACAGCTTAAGAAAGGCGATAGAAGAGGAGAAGGTGCTCCTGCGCCGCCAGGAGACGCATGTCACGGTCTCGATAGGCGTGGCGGGTTTCCCGCAGGACGGTACCGGCGAGGAGGACCTCATCCGCGCAGCGGATCAGGCGATGTATAAAGCGAAGCAGCAAGGCAGGAATAAGGTATGCCCGGCTTGATTATATTTATTTTACTGCTGGCACTCGTCTCAATCCGGCTAAACGGGACCTTTTCGGTGAGATTGCGGCGCATACAGGCGGATTTTGAGCAGCTGCGTTCTGAGCAGAAGAACTTAAGCCGTGCGATCGCTAAATTAAAGGAGGAAAACCTGCAGCTTGAAAGGCAGGCTTCCGAGACGACCGCGCTTTACGATATTACTCGCGAGATCTGCAAGACCCTTGAGGAAGAAAAGGTCCTTGCGCTTTTACGCGAACAGATCGACAGGTACCTGAAGGTGGATGACTGCCTATTCATCAGGCAGGGTGAATCGCTCGACGGGTATAAAGATTATACGGTGCTGCCGCTTTCCATCCAGAATAAGACCGTCGGGTATCTGGTGGCAAAGGGCGTAAGAGAGAGGGAGAGCGAGAAGTTCTTTATCCTCGCCGGCCAGTTCCTCATCGGTATCAAGAGGGCTTATCTGTACCGGAAGATCCAGGAGCTTGCTATCACCGACAGCCTGACCAGGGTATTCAGCCGGCGCTATTTCCTGGAAAGGTTCAGGGAGGAGGTTGAGCGCTCGCGCAAACAGAAATACGAACTGAGCTTCCTGATGGTGGATATCGACCATTTCAAGGAGATCAATGATAATTACGGCCACCTGGTGGGGGATGCGATCCTGAGGGAGGTCTCCACGACGATCAAAGAGAATATCAGGCAGATGGACTTCATGGGCCGCTACGGAGGAGAAGAGCTTTCTATCGTGCTGCCTGAGACCGATAAAGAGCAGGCGGTACTTGTGGCAGAACGTATCCGTAAGACCCTGGAGTCGAAACAAATGTCCATATATGACGAACGTTTAGGCGTTACGATAAGTATCGGCATCTCCACCTTCCCCAAAGATTCCGCCGATTTAGGAGACCTGATCGACCGGTCCGATGAGGCCCTGTATCAGGCAAAACAGTCGGGCAGGAACCGCGTTTGTATCTACGCAAAAGAGTAATATTTCTTGCTTTTTCCCCTGTTTTAAGATAAAATATTTTAATTTATATTTTAATTTCTTGGCTTAATCATAACAATCTTAAAAATTACAGACAATGGCGGCAAAATATGTCATCGGGATCGATTTAGGCGGCACAAACCTCAAGATCGCCGTCCTTGATTTCAGGGTTAAGATCAGAAGAAAACTTATCTTAAGCACGCGCTCCTTCAAGAAAAAAGAAGAACTGATCAGGGCGCTCTGCCTGGGCATCAGAGAAATAGTCAGGCAGTCAGGATTAACGAAGGCCGATATCAGGGCGGTGGGCATCGGGTTGCCCGGGCCGGTGGACGTAGAGAAAGGCTTAGTCCATTTCTTCCCCAACATTCCGGGCTTTAAAGAAGTATGTTTAAGAGGCATCCTGAGAAAGAGATTGGGCCTCGGTATTTTTCTGGATAATGACGCCAATCTTATGTGCCTTGCCGAGCACAGATTCGGAGCAGCAAAGGGGAGCCGGAACGCCTTCTGTATTACCCTGGGAACAGGGGTGGGAGGAGGCTTGATTATTAACGGAAGTCTTTACCGCGCAAGGTCTTTTGCCGCTGGTGAAATCGGACATCTTCCCCTGAATGAAAACGGGCCGCGTTGTAATTGCGGCGGCATTGCCTGCCTTGAAGCCTACATCGGCAACAATCGCATCAGATCCCAAGCAAAAAAAGTTTTCGGCCACAGCATCACTCTTGAAGAGTTGAGCCTTCTTGCGAAAAGGGGCAATAAAAAGGCCCTTAGGGTATGGAAGGTCATCGGCAGGCATTTAGGAGTCGCGTTGAGTTCAATTGTCAATGTATTAAGCCCGGATATTATCGTTATCGGTGGCGGGGTGGCTGATGCTGGAAGAGCCTTGTTTAAAGAAACCAGAAGGACAGTCGCTGCGCGGGCAATGCCTGTGCAGTCAAGGCATGTGAAAATATCGCCTGCTTTACTCGGACAGGATGCGGGCCTGATCGGAGCCGGGATCATTGCCTGGCAGGGTAATTAAGCGATGAAAAAAAAGTTAATAATATTTTCCGCGGTCCTGGGTTTAGTTCTTGGCCCAGGGATCCTTTTTGCGCAGGAAGAAAAAGTAGGAGCGGTAAGGTCTGCGCTTGATGCTCAGGAACAGGCAAAAGCAGAAAGCGTCAAAGAAACGCTGGATAAACAGGAGTCAGCTGCTCAGGCCCTTGATGCAACCGCTGAAATAGCCGCTGCAACAACCGAAACTCTCCAAGAAACGCCCCAAGGGACTCCCCTGGAAACTGTTCAAGAAACCGCTCAGGAAGCCCGCCAGGAAGTCAGCGTCCCGTCCCAGGAGCAGGCAGCTGAAACAGAACCTGTCCATCGGGAGGCAGGGCAAGCAATCGAGTTCATAAAAAAAGAATCTATGGCTGAAGAAGAGAAGGGTCCCCAGCCCATCGTGGTCAACGGCGATAAGGTAGAGTACTCAGCCGACACTAAAGACGTCACTGCAATCGGAAACGTGGAAGTGGTTTATAAGGGCGCAAAACTTACCTGTCAGAAACTGACGGTGAATACCCTGACCAGACAGGGGGTCGCGGAAGGCAACGCCCGCTTAGACGATGAGCGCGGGGTCATCGAGGGACAGAAGATCGTCTACAATTTTGAGACCAAGTCCGGCATCATGATGAACGCAAAGTTCATGGCCAATCCCTATTTCGGCCGGGCCAAGAAGCTTGAGAAGGTCGGAGATACGGCGTATGTGGGATACCGGACTTTTATTACCACCTGCAGCATGGACCACCCGCATTACAAATTGGGGACAAAGAACTTCAAGATGATCCCGGGAGAGAAGATAGAAACGCGCGATGACGCCTTCTATGTGGGAGATATTCCGCTTGCCTATATACCCAGGTTTAACCGCAGCCTGAAAGACCCACTGATGCATGTGCGGGTGGTGCCGGGAAAAACCAAGGACTGGGGCCCGTATGTCTTAAGCGCCTGGAGGTATAACCTTAACGATTACATGGACGGCCGGATCTACCTGGATTTCCGCAAGAAGCTGGGCTGGGCAGAGGGTTTCGGCCTCAATTACCGCACCCCGGGTTTTGGCAAGGGCGATTTTAAGTTTTATTTCACCCGGGAAAAACCGGAAAATATCCCTCCTGAGTCTCGCCAGACTTACACCAGGGAGCTGGTGCGCTGGCGCCATAAATGGGATATCGACGAACGCACTGACTTTATCTCCGAGTTCTACAAGATCAAGGACGACAGAAGAAAGTTCCAGGACCCGCAGAGGAATATCCTTAAGGATTATTTCTTCCGCGAGTATGAAAAGGATTCCGAGCCGCTTACTTACGCCCTGCTTCACCATAATTTCCAGTATTCAACGCTGGATTTTCTCATCCAGAAACGCACTAACCCATGGTATGATCAGCTCAGTAAGCTTCCGGAACTCAAGTATATCCTTCCGCGCATCCAGATAGGCGAGACGCCTTTATATTTTGAGAATAACACGACCTTCGGCAATTACGACAAGAACGCCACCCTCACCCCCGTTACTCCCGATGAAGAGGATGTGACCAGGTTTGACACGACCAACAAGTTTTCCCTGCCGATGAAGGTCTCATTTTTCCGGGTCACCCCTTTTGTAGCCAGCCGCGAGACTTTCTACGATAAAGGCAGCCAGGGCAAGGCTCATCCCATGCGGTCGATCTTCTACACCGGCGCGGACATCAGCACCAAGTTTTACCGCGTCTTTGACGTGAAGAGCAATTTTCTGGGGATGAATATCGAAGGCCTGCGGCATATCATTACGCCGCTGGTCAGCTACAATTATAACCATAAGCCTTCGGTGTCGAGCAGCCAGCTGAAACAGATCGACAGCGTAGACGGCCTCAGGCGCAACAATTCGGTGAGCCTGGAACTGTCCAACAAGCTGCAGACCAAGCGTAACGGCAGGAGTGTAGACCTGCTGGATTTCCGCGTCGACACTTCTTATATCATCAAGCCCAAGGGTACCGAGAAGTCGGGGAGTAATTTTTCCGACTTCCTGTTTAACCTGAAGCTCCTGCCTTATTCGTGGCTCAGGATCCAGGGAGATGCCACCTATACGCATTCCGGCAGCCGCAGTAACACCAATTATAATAAGTTTACCGATGCCAACTACGATATTAATTTCCATTTCGGCGAAGAGAGGTCTATCGGCATAGGCCAGCGCTATGAACGTAAGGGCGGAAACGAGATCACCGCAAATATGGTCTGGCGGCTGAACCCGAAATGGAAGTTCTCTTTTTATCAGCGGCATAACCGCGGACACGAGCCGACCCTGACGCGCGGCCTGCGCGAGCAGGAGTATACCATCACCCGCGACCTGCACTGCTGGGAGGCGTCTCTGAGCTGGAACAGGAAGAAGACGGAAGGCGATACTATCTGGGTCATCTTTCGCCTGAAGGCATTTCCTGAGGGCGAGTTCGGCTTTAACCAGTCCTACAACGAGCCTAAGTCCGGCTCGCAGAATAACCCTTAAGCAAACTTCCTCACCCGATAACCTGCTTAAAGGGCACTTGCCGACGATCAAGAGAAAGGAAAGGTAGAGAAGTGAATATAGCGATAATCGGTTCAGGTTACGTAGGCCTGGTCACCGGAGCATGTCTTGCGGAGCTGGGCAACAGAGTAGTCTGCTGCGATAGCGACGCCAAAAAGATATCCGGGTTAAAAAAGGGGGTCGTCCCCATATTTGAACCCGGTCTAGAGGAATTGATCGCCAATAACGTAAAGCGCAAGCGCCTGTCCTTTACCCGGAATATTAAAGAGGCGCTGAAGGGTGCGGCGGTGATCTTTATCGCTGTCGGCACCCCTCCTTTAGAAAACGGAGAGGCGGACCTAAGCGGCATAGAGAATGTCTGCCGCAGCATCGCCGCGAATATGCGGGGATACCGTCTGATCGTAGAGAAGTCCACTGTCCCGGTTGAGACCTGCGAACGGGTCAAGGATACCATCTCCATTTATGTAAAGCAGAAGGCCAGGTTTGACGTGGCATCGAACCCGGAGTTTTTAAGGGAAGGGTCGGCGATAAACGATTTTATGCATCCGGACAGGATCGTAATCGGAGTGGAGTCAAAGAAGGCAAGAGATATCTTGTCCGACCTTTACAAGCCCCTGAATGCGCCGATCGTCGTCACCAATATCAAATCAGCGGAACTGATCAAGCATGCCTCGAATGCGTTTCTTGCGACCAAGATATCGTTCATTAACGCCATCTCGCGTATCTGCGATATTGTGGGGGCGGACGTCCTCGAGGTCGCAAGCGGCATGGGGTTGGACAAAAGGATCGGCCGGGCTTTTCTGGATGCCGGGTTGGGTTACGGCGGTTCATGCTTCCCCAAGGATCTGGATGCCTTCCTGACCATTTCCAGGAAACTAGGCTATGATTTTGAACTTCTGAAGGCGGTCAAAGATATAAACGAAAGCCAGCAGGAGGTCTTGTTGCAGAAGGTGAAGGACCTGCTCTGGGTCGTCAAGGATAAGACTATCGGTGTGCTCGGTCTGTCTTTTAAGCCGGACACCGACGATATCCGCAATGCCCCGTCTTTGGGCCTGATCCGCGCCCTCCAAAGAGAGGGGGCCAGGATAAGGGCCTATGACCCTCAGGCGCTGGAGAAGGCAAAAGATTGCCTGAGGGGCGTAGTCTTCTGCAAGGATTCATATGAGGTGTGCCGCGGCTCAGACTGCCTCTTAGTGGTGACGGAATGGAACGAGTTCAAAGAGCTGGACTTTTCGCGGGTGAAAAAACTGCTGAAGCGGCCACTGGTGATCGATGGGCGCAATATCTACGACCCGAAAGCCATGAAGTCCCTCGGTTTCACTTACGCCGGAATAGGCAGGTCCATACGCTTATGAAAGAAGCATTCAGGGAATTGCAGGATAAGATCCGCAGCAAAGAAGCGAAGGTTGCGGTGGTCGGCCTGGGTTATGTCGGATTGCCGCTTGCGCTTGCTTTTGTAAAAGCGGGGTTTTGTGTCTCAGGGATAGAAGTAGACAAGGACAGATTGGCGCATATCAGGCAAAAATGCTCTTACATCAGCGATATCACGGATACGGAACTGAAGAAGGCGCATGCTACCGGCAGGTTTACGGCTTCCGGAGATTTCCAGGCCCTGAAAGGATCTTCCGTTGTATTGATCTGTGTTCCCACGCCCCTAAAGAGGAAATACCAGCCGAATATTTCCTATATCAAGCAGGCGGTGAAGTCTATCGCCGGCAATTTAAAAAGGGTGAGCCTCGTGATCCTGGAGAGCACGACTTATCCCGGCACTACCGAAGAAGTGATCCTGCCTTTATTTGAATCATGCGGCCTGCGGCACGGCGAAGATTTTTACCTGGGCTTTTCTCCGGAGAGGATCGACCCCGGGAACAAGGCTTATTCGCTTGCCAGAATCCCCAAGATCATAGGGGGGATTGATAAGGAGGCTACGCAGCTTTGCAGCTTGGCGTATCAGAAGATAATACGCAAGGTGGTCCCGGTCTCTTCGGCGCGCGCCGCTGAGACCGCAAAGCTGCTGGAGAATACCTTCCGGCTGGTGAACATCGGCCTGATCGACGAACTGGCCATGATGTGCCATAAGATGAAGATCGATATCTGGGAAGTGATCGAAGCGGCAGGGACCAAGCCTTTCGGTTTTATGCCTTTTTTCCCGGGCCCCGGCGTCGGCGGCCACTGTATCCCCAAGGACCCGCTTTATCTCTACTGGAAGGCAAGGCACCACGGCTTTAAGTCGCGTTTTATAAAGTTAGCCGCGGAAATGATCAATTCCATGCCGGAATACGTGGTTGACCGCGTTGAGGAGGGCCTAGGGAAAAGATCCTTACGCCTGAAAGATGCTAAGTGTCTGGTCATCGGCGTGACCTATAAAAAGGACATCAAGGACTTGCGCAAGTCTCCCAGTATAGATATTATAGACATCTTACAGAAAAGAGGGGCGCGGGTCTGCTATTTTGACCCCTTGATCCCGTATCTAAAGTTGAACCATATAAACTTAAGGTCTGTCGGATTAAAAAAAGAGCTCCTGAGGCAGACGGATTGTGTTTTGATCGCGACGGATCACTCTGAAATCGATTATGGTTTATTACTGCGCCATTCCCCCTTTATTTTTGATTCGCGCAATGTCTATAAAGGGAGGGGCGGCGGAAAGGTGGACTTTTTATAATGAGATATCTGGTCACCGGCGGCGCCGGGTTCATCGGTTCGCACATCACTGCGGCACTGGTCAGCAAGGGCCACTTTGTGCGCGTCCTGGATAATTTTTCCAGCGGCAAAACGAAGAACCTGGAGGCCTGCGGCAAAAGAATCGACCTGCTGCGTGGGGATATCCGCTCTCCCGAGGTCTGCCTGAAGGCCTGTGAAGGCATGGACTTTGTCCTGCATCAGGCGGCCTTAAGAAGCGTGCCCCGCTCCATGGAAAACCCCGCAGAATACAATGAGGTCAATATCGGCGGTACCCTGAATATGCTGGAGGCGGCTTTAAAGAATAAGGTAAAAGGGTTTGTTTTTGCTTCTTCAAGCTCGGTCTACGGAGACGTAAAGAGCTTTCCGCAAAAAGAGGATTTTACGCCCCGGCCGATTTCGCCCTATGCCCTGACAAAGCTTACCGGAGAGCACTATTGCCGGTTCTTTAGCTCGCGTTACGGCCTCTCGACTGTGTGCTTGAGGTATTTCAATGTCTTTGGACCGCGCCAGGCCCTCGATGATGAATATGCCGTAGTCATCCCTAAGTTTATCCACTGCCTCCTTAATGATGAGCATGCTCCCATTTACGGGACGGGTAAGCAGTCACGCGATTTTACCTATATTGATAATGTCGCGGAGGCCAATCTTCTCGCCGCAAAAAAAGGGGGCAGGGGTGAGGTCTTTAATATCGCATCCGGCAGGCCCTATACTATTATAGACCTGCTAAAGTTCCTGCAGAAGATTATGGGAAAAAACATCAAGCCGGTATTCCTGCCTAAGCGCGCGGGAGACGTATTTAAGACGCATGCGTCACTGGCGCAGGCCCAGAGAAAGCTCGGTTTCCGGCCGAAGGTCGATTTTATCGCCGGACTCAGAATGACCGTAGAGTATTTTGAAAGATCGACAGGATAATGCCATGAAAAAGACAGCAGTAGTCACCGGCGGCGCCGGGTTCATCGGGTCGCATCTGTGTGACCGCCTTATAGGGGAGGGCTTCAAGGTGATCTGCCTGGATAACCTGATCACCGGCAGCCGTAGGAATATAGGGCATCTCTCAGGCGCAAAAGATTTTAAGTTTATCCGGCATGATGTCACGAAGTTCATCAAGATAAAAGAGAAGGTCGGATATGTCCTGCATTTCGCCTCGCCCGCCTCGCCCGAGGATTACCTGAAATATCCCATCCAGACCCTGAAGGTCGGATCTTTAGGCACGCACAATGCGCTGGGCCTGGCCAAGGCAAAGCGGGCAAGGTTTATTCTCGCCTCGACCTCCGAAGTCTACGGCGACCCGCTGGTGCATCCGCAGCCTGAGAGTTACTGGGGTAATGTCAATCCTGTGGGGCTGCGCGGATGTTACGATGAGTCAAAGCGCTTTGCCGAGGCGCTCACCATGGCTTATCGCCGAGCGCATAAGATGGATACCTGCATCCTGCGCATCTTTAATACCTACGGCCCGCGCATGAGGCTTAATGACGGCCGCGTGGTCCCTAATTTCATTTCACAGTCCCTCTCGGGCAAGCCGCTGACTGTTTACGGCAGAGGCACCCAGACCAGGAGTTTCTGCTATATTGATGATCTGATCGAGGGGATCTTCCGGTTGATGCAAAACGATTGCCCGGGCCCGATGAACCTGGGCAACCCGCATGAGTTTACCATCCTGCAATTAGCGAAGATCGTGCTTAGGCTTACCGGAGCTAAGTCAAAACTCACCTTTAAGCCGCTCCCCCAAGATGACCCCCGTCAGCGCCGTCCGGATATTACGCTTGCCAGGAAGTCTCTTGACTGGCAGCCAAAGGTAGAGTTAGAAGAGGGCCTGAAAGAGGCTATTGACTGGTTTAGCCGGAATACGCCCTAAATCAGGGACTTCTTGAAGGCAGCCTGCCGTTGAGAAATTTGAAAGCGCTTTCCTTGACAACCCCGCCTCTATATGTTATACTTTGAACAATTTTCCTAACCGCAGCTGACACAACCCTTTAATTTCCTATGATCATAGATTTTTTCAGGCATATCAACTGGCTGGATATCTTTGTTGTAATTCTATTATTTAGAGTCTGTTACATTTCTACTAAAAGCCGGATCCTCGTCGAAATCCTCAAGTTCGCCTCGACTGTCTGCGCTATCTATTTGTCCCTGCATTACTATGCTGCTTTTGCGGATTTTCTGCACGGGGCGACTAATTTTCCCAGCGAATCCCTGTATTTTATTTCTTTCTGTTTCCTGGCGGCCCTGGGATACATGCTTATCGTGGGCCTGCGGCTTTTGATCCTGCGTTTCGCAAAGGACCATGAGTTGACCGGTTTAGACAGATGGGGCTCGCCGGTAGTGGGCGCTTTCCGCGCTTTTCTGCTGGCCGGTCTTTTAATTTTTGCCCTCGGGCTCTGGAACGTTCCTTATTTAAAAGAGAGCATCAAAAGTTCTTTTTCCGGAAGAGGGCTTTTTAATGTCGCTCCGAATACCTATAGCTTCATCTGGAACCATGCTGCATCTAAAATATTCCCGGCGTCCGCTTTTAACAGGCATATTCGGGAAGCGGAAGGGAACCTGGATCGTTAAACCTTATGAAATTATCCCGATTTTATGAACTGGCGATAAAATACGGAAGAGAACGCGACCCGCGTCCGCGTTTTAAGAAGGGTTATGCGGATTCGGCCATACTCTGCGGAGAGCCCGACCTTGAGGTCAAAAAGATCCTGGTAGGCATAGATATCGAGGCCCCGGAGATACTCTTAGCGGATAGGTTGCGTCAGGAATCAGGGCTGGACCTGGTGCTGGCTCATCATCCCGAAGGCAGGGCGCTTGCGCGTTTATCCGAGGTTATGGCCGTGCAGGCGGATATCTTAGCCAGGGCCGGTTTCAAGCGCAAGGCCGCCAAGGAGTTCCTGGAGGAGAGGATGCAGGAGGTAGAACGAAGGCTCCTGCCGCAGAACCATACCCGGCCGGTGGATGCGGCCAGGCTCCTGGATCTGGCATTCATGTGCTGCCATACGCCCGCGGATAACCATGCCTTCTGGTTTATCAGCAAATTGATGAAAGAAAAGAAGCCTAAGACCGTCCAGGATATCGTCTCGATACTGGAGGATGTCCCGGAGTACCGGCAGGCCGCAAAAGACTGCCTCGGACCGCGCATCATTTTGGGCAGCCCTAGAAGGCCGGCAGGAAAGATACTCGTCGAGATGACCGGCGGCACAGAAGGGTCGAAAGATATCTTTGAAAAACTGAGCTCAGCCGGGGTAAGGACGTTAGTCTCAATGCACTTAAGCGACGAACACCTCAAGAGAGTAAAAGACGCCAACCTCAATGTGGTCATTGCCGGACACATCTCAAGCGATACATTAGGCCTTAATCTCCTTTTTGACCGGATCTCGCAAGAAGAAGAGCTCCAGTTCATCCCCTGCTCGGGCTTTAAGAGAATAATCAGGAATTAGACAAGAGGGTTTAAGCATGGCAGGACGTATCCCGGAAAATCTATTGGAAGATATTTTAAGCCGCATTGATATCGTTGAGGTCATCTCCGGATATCTGCCCCTAAAGCGCGCAGGAAGGAACTTCAAGGCCTGCTGCCCGTTCCATCACGAGAAGACAGCGTCTTTCATGGTCTCGCCTGATCGCCAGATCTACCACTGTTTCGGCTGCGGCGAGTCCGGGAATGCCTTCAAGTTCCTGATGCGCTATGAGCGCATGGAGTTTCCGGAAGCGGTGGAGACGCTGGCAAGCAAAGCAGGAGTAATCCTGCCCAGGGCAAGCCCTCAAGACAGCCAGGCAGCGAATCTCATCGCCCAGATTTACAGGGCGAATGAAGCTGCAGCGCTTTTCTACGCTAATAATTTAAGCCACGCTGCCGGCCATGAGGCGAGGAACTATCTTGTAAAGCGCGGCCTCACCGAGGACTCGATCAGGACTTTTAGGCTCGGCCTTGCGCTAGAAAAATGGGACGGCCTGATAAATCACCTGAGGCAATCTGCGATGAGCTTAGGCGTGATCGAGAAGGCGGGCCTGATCCTTCCCAGGGATGGCGGCGGTTTCTATGACCGTTTCCGCAACCGCATCATCTTTCCGATATCCGATATCCGCTCGCGGGTCCTCGGTTTCGGGGCCAGGGTCCTGGATAACGCGCTGCCTAAGTACATGAACTCTCCGGAGACCCCCATTTATACCAAAGGCAACAACCTTTACGGCCTGTACCTGTCTAGAGACCATATCCGGGATACGGACCTTTGCGTAGTAGTGGAAGGGTATCTGGATTTTATGATTCCTTATCAGCATGGGTTGAAAAATATCGTGGCTTCGCAGGGCACCGCTCTCACCGCGGAACAGATCAGGTTACTGAAAAGATACACCCACAATGTGGTAATGGTCTATGACGGAGACGCGGCCGGGGAGTTGGCCACCTTAAGGAGCCTGGACCTGTTTATCGAAGAAGAGATGCATGTGCGGGTGGCGGGGCTGCCTGCCGGCTTTGATCCGGATACCTTTGTGCGGCAATTCGGTATCCGCAAGTTCAAAGATACCGTCGATAACGCAAAAGACCTTTTCGATTATAAGCTGGCAATACTCAAGTCAAGGCATGATCCCGCCTCTGTTCAGGGCAAGGCCCGGATATGCCAGGATATGCTTGAGACACTGGGAAAGTTCAAGAACGCAGTCCTGAAATCAGAGTATATCAAGAAGCTGGCTCAGGAAGTAGACGTGAGGGAAGAGTCGCTGCTTTCCGAGATAAAGAAGGTCAAGGCAGTCAGGCCTTATCAGGAGCTAAAAGAGCCGGCCGGCAAGAAGGCGGCCGCGATAAACCCTACGGAAAAATTACTGATCAGATTAATGCTGCAGGAATCAGGCCTGATCGGACGCATCAGAGAGCACCTTGAGCCTGCGGATTTCCAGGATGAGCGCATGACCCGGATCGCCTCGGTCCTTTTCGACCTGGATTCGCAGGGCAGGGCCGTCGAGCCGCGTTTTCTGGTCAACCATATTACCGACGAAGACTTCTCGGAGCTGGTCTGTGAATCTGCGGTCATGCAGGAGGACTTCAGCGCAGGGCACAAGGAAAAGGTGGTCGCGGACTGCATCCAGCGCCTGAAATCGGAGAGGCTTAAAATAAAAAAGCAGAAGCTGGCGGAGGAGATCAGGCGCGCCCAGCATCTAGGCGATGAGCCGAGGCTCAAAGAGTTGATGGAGGAATTCCACTATTTACTGAGGAAGAAAGGATAAAAGGATGAAGAAGAAAGAATACCTGACCAAGGATATGGAAAAGATCATCGCCCTCGGGAAACAGAAGGGTTTTCTCACTTATGATGAAGTGAATGACCTCCTGCCTCAGGATGTATCTAACTCCGAGGATATCGACAAGCTCTTTGAGATGCTGGGCAATGAGGATATCCAGATAGTGGAGACGGAGGAAGAAAGGGTCGTGGAGAAGCCCCAGGCTTTGTCTAAGGAAGACATCCTGGCCGAGCAGTCCAGGAACGAAGAGAGATTCCTTCCTCTGGATGACCCGGTAAAGATGTACCTGAAGCAGATGGGTTCGATATCGCTCCTCTCCCGGGAACATGAGATAGAGCTGGCTAAAAAGATCGAAGAGGCGGAGGAGAGGTTTAAGCGGGCAAGCCTTTCCGCCCGGTTTGTGCGCAGCGAAGCCATTGCGGTTGCCGGCGATATCATAGATGGAAAGGTTAATCTTGAAGAGGTGGTCAAGGAGGATATCAAGGTAAAGAAGGGCAATTGTCTCAACCGGATCCGCAGGATAACCAACCGCCTCAAGACCACCCGCAGCAATACCGGCGCGATCAATCTCATCCTGCAATACAATTTCACCACTTCAGTCATAGAGACCGCGGTGCGCAGGCTCACCCGCCTGGTCAAGGAGCTGGAGAAGGCCAAGGGCAAGGGCAGCATGGCCCGTAAGCGCAAAATCCTGCGGCAGCTGGCAGAACCGTACTTAGGCATCAAAGAGCGGATGAAACTGATCAAGTCCACGCACCTTAAGTTCAACCGCACGAAAAAGAAGCTGGTTGAGGCGAATCTGCGCCTGGTAGTGAGCATCGCCAAAAAATACACCAACCGCGGCCTCTCCTTCCTGGACCTTATTCAGGAGGGCAATATCGGCCTGATGCGCGCCGTGGAGAAGTTCGAGTATAAGAGAGGATATAAGTTCTCCACCTATGCCACCTGGTGGATAAGGCAGGCAATCACCCGTTCTATCGCGGACCAGGCCCGTACTATCAGGATCCCGGTGCATATGACCGAGACGATCAATAAGATCATTCGCTTCTCGCGCATCTTTGTGCAGGAGAACGGTCGGGAACCCATGCCTGAAGAGATCGCTGCCAAGATGCGCCTCCCTCAGGATAAGGTAAAGGCGATCCTGAAGATCGCCCAGGAGCCGATCTCCCTGCAGATGCCTATCGGCGATGAAGGGGATACGCACTTCGGGGATTTTATCCAGGATAAAAAAGCGGTCTCGCCCGCGAATGAGACGGTGCGTTCAATGCTCAAGGAAGAGATGAACTCCGCCCTGAGCACCCTTACCGAACGCGAAAAGAAAATACTGGTCCTGCGTTTCGGTATCCAGGACGGCTGTTCCCGGACACTGGAAGAGGTGGGCAATATTTTCAAGGTCACCCGGGAAAGGGTGCGCCAGATAGAGGCTAAAGCCCTGAAGAAGTTGCGCCATCCGACGCGCTCAAGGCGCTTGAGGTCATTTTTAGACATGACGCTGGCGCATCAGAGGGAATGTTAAGCGGATGAACGAAGATAGCAATAATATAGAACGCCTGAATAAAGAGCTGCAGGCGCTGGAGGCCCGCCTGAAAGAGCTGCAGACCCGGGAGGCGGAGTTTAAGCTTGCCGAAGGGCGGCTCAAAGAGGCATCCGCGGAGCTGGAGATAAGGGTAAAGGTCAGGACCGCAGAACTTACCAAGGCTAATGAAGAACTGCGCAGGGAGATCATCGAGCGTAAGCGCGCCGAAGAGATGCTTACCCAGAGCGAAAAGCGCTACCGCGCGATCGTCGAGGATCAGACGGAACTGATCTGCCGTTTCCTCCCCGGCGGAATCCTTACCTTTATCAACGGCGCTTACTGCCGTTATTTCAATAAGGGGCCTGAAGAATTGATCGGAAAGAGTTTCATGCCCCTGATCTCCGAAGACGACCGCGAGGCTGTAGAAAAGAACCTCTCGCTGCTTGGCCCCCAGAATCCCGTGGTCAGCCACGAGGAGCGGGTAATCGCGGCGGACGGCTCCATTCGCTGGCAGCAGTGGACTAACCGCGCGATCGTCAATAACGAGGGAAAGGTCGTTGAATACCAGGCGGTAGGCAGGGATATTACCGAGCGCAAAATAATCGAGGAGGCATTGAGGGAATCCGAAGATAAATACCGCCGGCTCTTTGACACGGCAAACGACGCCATCTTTATTGCGGATCCGGAGACCGCTATTATTGTCGATGCCAACAAAAGGGCCTCCGAGTTGATCGGCATCCCCCAAAATGAGATCATCGGCATGCACCAGAGCCAGCTCCACCCTCCGGATGAAGCAGAGTTTCACCGCAGGTTGTTCCAGAAACATGTTAAGGCAGGCGGGGCTTTTTTAGAAGAGGCGCGCCTGATTACCCGCGACGGCCTCAAGATCCAGGTCGAGATCAGCGCCAGCCGCGTGCAGATCGGCGGAAGGGACCTGCTCCTGGGGATATTCCGCGACATTACGGAAAGAAAATCGACCCAGGAGGCCCTTGAGGTGCTGAATAAGGAGCTTTTAAGGTCCAACGAAAAGCTGAAACAATTGTCGCTCAAAGACCCTCTTACCGAACTCTACAGCCACAGTTATTTACAGGAGATCATTGAGGCCGAGCTTCACCGCGCCCGTCGCCACGCGCATTCATTGTCGGTGATCATGGTGGATATAGATTATTTTAAATCTATAAACGACGTCTACGGGCATCAATTCGGCGACCTGATCCTGAAGCAGTTTTCCAGGCAGCTGAAACGCATGGTGCGCAGGTATGATATCGTCGTGCGTTTCGGCGGCGAAGAGTTTGTGGTGATCTCGCCCGATATTGACCGTCAGGAGGCCCTGGCTCAGGCGCAGAGGATCCTGCAGGCGTTAAACCTGTACAATTTCGGGGATAAGAAACATGCGGTCAAGCTGAAGTTGAGCCTCGCGTTAGCTTCCTACCCCGAAGATAAAGTCGCCAAGGGTATTGACCTGATCAGCCTTACGGATAAGATCCTGAATAAGGTCAAGGAATCAGGAGGAAACCGCGTCTTCTCAAGCCTGGATATCAAGACAAAGAAGAAGACAGCCGCAAAACCCGGCCAATTGAAAGACGTCAAAGTCCTCAGGTCTCGGATAGAAAAGCTCACCAAAAAAGCAAACGAAAGCCTGATGGAGGCGATCTTTGCTTTTGCCAAGACCATCGAGCTTAAAGACCATTATACGGGAAACCACGTCGAGAATACCATGCGATTCGCAGCCGAGATCGCCAAAGAGCTTGAGCTGCCGAAAGATGAGATCGAACTGGTGAGGGAGGCTGCGATCCTGCATGACCTGGGGAAGATCGGCATCAGCGAAAAGATCCTGCTCAAGAGATCCAGGCTCACCAGGCAGGAGTTCGAGGAGATCAAAAAGCACCCCCAGATAGGCGCGGATATTATCCGGCCGATCCAGTTCCTGCACGACCTGATCCCTTATATCCTTTATCACCATGAGCGCTGGGACGGAAAAGGATACCCAAGCGGCATAAGGGGAGAGGAGATACCCGTCGGGGCCAGGATCATCGCCATCGCTGACGTATATCAGGCCCTGACCAGTGACCGGCCGTACCGCAAGGCCTTTTCAAAGCGCGAGGCGCTTAAGATCATCAAAGATGGTTCCGGCTCGCAGTTTGATCCGCGCATTGCGGATATATTCCTGAATATCTTAGGGAAGGAGAAGAGCTGATGAAGGCCGTTCTTACGTTAGTATTTTCGCTGATCTGGGCGGTTCCGGGGTTCTGCTGGCGGGATTCCCTGGAATACGACAGGAGCGTCGGGCAATGGACCTATCAGGGGGGCGCGCTCACTCCCCTGGAAGAGGTAAAAAGCGGGGTACCCCGGGTTTCTCCTGAGTCCAGCGCGGCAAGAGTGGTTTTAGCGCCAAAGACCAGGAATGAGGCCATGAAGCCGGTTCAACCGAAGCCTAAACAAACCGTTTCTAACCGTCCGGTTGCGCTTCCGTTTCAGAACGCTCCGGCAGGAAACGCTTCCGTGAAAGCAAGCCCCGCGGCAAAGGCAGCGCCTTTTGATTTTAAAGGGGATTTCTCGGATACGGGCGCGGGTTTTGACGAGCCGACCGCAACTTTTAGCAGCCCAACCGGGATCTTTGATGAGTCTTCGGGCGATTTTAAAAGCAGCGACGGAATATTTGACGAACCTGCTGACGCCTTCGATGAACCTTCCGCGGATTTTTCCGCCCGGGATTAAAAATAAAAGAGGAGGAAAAATGCGTAAGACCATACCCGTTTTACTTATCGCCTGCGTATTTATTTCTATCGTCAGCTTTTCTTCTGCCGAAGAAAGGAAATATATCGAATCAAAAGCCGGCCGGAGGTTTGAGGTATCCCTTGAATCAAATAAGTCCACCGGTTTTGAATGGCAGTTCGAGATGGACCCCCCCAGTGGCATAGCGCGCATGGTCAAATATGAATACCGCCTTAAATATCCCAGGATGATAGGCCAGGGAGGGGAAGAGATCTGGAGTTTCAGGGCGCTCGCAGCGGGAACGGTCCGCATTACCTTTAAATACCGCAGGCCATGGGAAAAGAAAGCCGCTGCGGAAAGAGAAGTAGTCTATTACGTAACGGTGAAGCCGTAAACAGGGGAGAGCAAAGCTACTATCACCTTTACGGGTGAAAATATAAGCCTGAGCTGGTGGAGTTTGCTGTGCAGAAAGGGGCGTTTCCTCGGTTAAACGGAAATGCCCCTTTTATTTTGCATAACCCTACAAAGTCCAGCCAGTTATAGTATAACCCCCTCCTTTTTTAGCTAAATTTTATCTTGCAAAATAATCCTTAAGATAGTATTATATATTGTTAATCTGCAAGCGCAAGGGCCTGTATTTCGCACAAAAACAAGCAGATCTGCCGAGAAAACTCAGGTAATATCGGGGCCCGTAGCTCAGTGGAAGAGCAGGTGACTCATAATCACTTGGTCGGAGGTTCGAACCCTTCCGGGCCCAGAGAGATCTTTGTAAGCTGACGGTTCAGGCGGCGAGAACCGACGACCAAAAAGGGGTGTGGGGAAAAATTTTCCCCACGCTTTCGGGGTAACAGCGTCCGGATAGTTTTCGTGCCGCAAGCGCCATAGGGGCAGAGCCCCTTTGGGGAGCGACGAGCAGGGCGAGGAGCGACTGGTCGGAGGTTCGAACCCTTCCGGGCCCAGATGTAATTTTCCGACTAGGAAAATTACATCTGCACTCAAGCGAGCGGCCTGAAAGGCAAACTTCGACAAGCGGTTTAGCGAGCGGAGTGCAACTTGAGAAATTAATCATGATCAGAAAAACGTTCCTTTTTATTTGCTTATTTTTTGTAATGGGCGCGAGAACAGCCTTTGCCACCGCCCAGATTGGCGATACTTTAATATATAAGGGCGGGCAGTTTTCTATCAGCAGCGAGCCGCTCGAGTCGTACTTTGATGAAAACCATCCGCGTCCCCGGGATTTATTTGAGTTCAGCTGCACCGCCTGCTGGAGAGGTTATGTCGCCACATGGAAGGTCGAAGACGGATTCCTCTATCTGGTCAAAGTCATAGAGGGGACCTGCGATGCAGGCGCTCCCGAGATCCCCATAAAGAGCATCTTTCCGGACCGGGAAGCTCCGGTTAAGGCGGTCTGGTACAGCGGCGTCATAAGGATCCCCCAAGGCGAACTTTTAGAGTATGTGCATATGGGGTATGATTCGGTCTACGAAAAAGAACTACTCCTCACCTTTGAAAAGGGTAAGTTGACAGGAGAGCGGCTAAACGATAACAGGGCTGACAAGGATAAAGACGATTAGTTAAAAATCGCCGGGCGCATGGCTCAGCCGGTTAGAGCGCCACACTCACATTGTGGAGATCATAGGTTCGAATCCTATTGCGCCCACCATAATTTAAATAAAAAAGGGAGCTGTTTTGCCGGCGGTGGATTTAAAATCACAAATCATCAGTTTAGTCAAGTTGCAGGTTATTGACAGCGAGATCTTCAAACTCAAGGCGGAAAAAGAGGCGAAGCCTGCGGAGATCAGGGCCTTTGAGGCTGCATTCGAAGAGAAGAAACAAAACCTCGCCACCCTGGAAAAGAAGCTGCTTGACCTGCAGAAGCAGAGAAAAGACAAAGAATTGGAATTAGCCGCAAAAGAAGAGGAAGCGAAGAAGCTGCAGAACCAGCTTTATTCGCTGAAGACGAACAAAGAATACCAGGCGATGCTGCAGGAGATCCAGAATAAAAAAGCCGACGGCTCGGTGTTCGAGGACCAGATCCTGGTCTTATTCGACGAGGCGGATAAGGTCAAGACCGAGACCGAGCAGGAAAAACTGAGGCTTAAAGAGGAAGAAAAAGTATTTTTACAGCAGAAGAATACGGTCGAAGCCAGGATAAAGGATATCGATGACCGTTTAAGCGTATTGGACGCCCAAAGAAAACAGGCCCTGGCCGATATCGACCCCAAGATCCTCAGTCAGTACGAGAGGATACTCTCAAACCGTGATGGGCTGGCGATCGTGGACGTCAAAAATAATTCCTGCGGCGGCTGCAATATGTTTGTCCCTCCCCAGGTGATCAATCTGATCAAGATGTACGAACGCATAATTACCTGTGAGATCTGCAACCGTATATTGTATATCGAAGAATGAAGCGCTTTGAGATCTACATCGACGGAGCCTCAAAAGGCAATCCCGGGCCAAGCGGAGTAGGGGTGGTGATCTGCGAAGGCAAAGAGGCCGTCAGGAATATCTCGGTATTCATCGGCAATACCACTAATAATGTAGCGGAATATACGGCGTTGATCTACGCTTTACAGGAAGCGCTTAAGCTAAAGGCAGAGGTATTAAAGATCAATACGGACAGCCAGCTTCTTTACCGGCAGCTGAAGATGGTCTACAAGACAAGGCATCCCAACATCGTCGGGCTTTACAATCAGGTTTCACATTTGTTGCCTGCTTTTAAAGAGGTAATTTTTGCGCATATCCCGCGCGAGAAGAATAAGGGCGCGGATAGACTGGCTACTAATGCCATCAGGGAAGAAGCAAAGAAAAATGTCTCTTTGAAAACCGGGCGGGTAGGATGCGGCTGCTCTGGCCCAAAGCCGGAGAGGAAAGTCCGGGCTCCGGAGGATAGCGTAGTGGGTAATACCCATCACTCAGCCCAGGTAAACTGGGATTGGGGAGGATGAGAGCCACAGAGACGAGTCCGGCCTGAAAAGGCCGGGGTGAAACGGGGCAATCTCTACGCGGAGAAAGGCAGAATAGGAGACGAGCCCGCCATTATAGATGGCGGACAGGCGCTGATCCGGCGCGTCATTAGTCTCGGGTAAGCTGCTTGAGTCCCGGGGGCGACCCCTGGATCGAGAGGAATGGCCGATAAGGATGCGAAAAATCGCATTGACACAGAACCCGGCTTATTCTACCCGCTCTTTAAAATTGCCGTTAACCGATAATTCAATTTCAAATTAAAACTAAAAATTTGACATTTGTCATTTGAAAATTTATTTGACATTTGAAATTAAGATGTATTTAAAGAGGAGGTAATAATATGTCAGGTCATTCGAAATGGAAGACGAATAAGGCGAAAAAGTCCGCAGCGGACGCAAAGAAAGGCGCTGCCTACACCAAGATCATCAAGGAGATTACCGTCGCCGCGCGCGACGGCGGCAATCCCGATACTAACCCGCGACTGCGCACGGCGATTGCCCGCGCAAGAGAACTGAACATGCCTTCGGACAACGTCAAGATGGCGATCAAGCGCGGTACAGGAGAGCTGCCGGGGGTAGTCTATGAGACGGTCATGTATGAAGGTTATGCGTCGGGAGGTGTCGCTATCATGATCGAATGCCTCACCGACAATAAGAACCGCACCACCGCGGAACTGCGCAACATCATGTCCAAAAAAGGCGGGAATATGGCGGGCGCAGGTTCGGTAGCCTGGATGTTCACCAAGAAGGGTTATTTTCTGATCGAAAAGTCGCAGGCCAAGGAGGAGGATCTTTTTAACACCGTCATCGAAGCCGGAGCAGAGGATATGAAGTCAGACGATAAGAATTTCGAGATCTATACTCCGGTAGCCAGTTTTGAGAACGTAAAGCAGGCGCTGACGGAAAAAGGGATCAAATGGCAGGACGCTGAACTGACCATGGTGCCCTCTTCGACGGTAAAAGTCACCGGCGGCGATGCCAAGCAGGTCCTGGGGCTGATCGATGCGCTCGAAGAGCACGACGACGTACAGCAGGTCTACGCCAACTTCGATATTCCCGATGAGATCCTTGAAGAGGTGGCTTCCGAGGAATGATCATCCTAGGAGTCGATCCGGCACTAAGCGTCACGGGTTACGGAGTGATCCGGGCAGAGCGGGGCCAACTCTCTTTGATAGAAGCGGGAATAATCTCGACCTCCAGCCGCCAGGAATTGCCCGAACGCCTAGGTAAGATCTATAATGCGCTGGTGAAATTGATCTCTGATGTTAAGCCGGATTGCCTGGTGCTGGAAAAACTTTACGCGCATTACCGCCATCCGACTACCGCGTACCTGTTAGGCCAGGCGCGCGGGGTGATCTGCCTAGCCTGCGCCATCCAGAAAGTTAAACTGGAAGAATATGCGGCAACGCGGGTGAAAAAGGCGATCGTGGGCAGGGGCCTGGCTTCTAAATCGCAGGTACAGAGAATGGTCTCAAGTATTCTCGGCCTTGAAAGCGTGCCTAAGTATACGGATGTGACTGATGCCTTAGGTTTAGCCATCGCGCACAGTTACATTGCGAAAGCAAGAATATGATCTCAAGGATTTCCGGAAAAATCGTAGAGAGGGGTGCGAATTACCTGGTCGTGGATACCGGCGGCATCTGCTATGAGGTATTGCTTCCGGGTTGCGTGATGCAGCGCATGGAGGAGAATACCGCTACTGACGGAAAAGTGAACCTGATCACCTACCATTACCATCAGGTAGATCCGGCAAAAAGCATCCCCGTCTTGATCGGTTTCCTGAATCAGGTAGAAAAGGACTTTTTTGAAGTCTTTATTACCGTCTCCGGAATCGGGCCCAGGGCAGCACTCAAGGCCCTGAATAAGCCCATTTCGCAGATCGCCCGCGCCATAGACGAATCCGATGTCAAGTTTTTAAGGTCCCTTCCCGGTATCGGCGAGCAGAGGGCAAAAGAGATCGTGGCTAAACTGCAGAATAAGATCGGTAGGTTCGGCCTGATCCAGGATACGGGTAAGGAAGAGCGCGAGATCGCTGCCAAGGATATCGCGCAGGAAGCGATCGCGGTCCTGATGCAGCTAGAGTATAAAAAACAGGAAGCCACCGGCATGGTGAAAAAGGCGCTTAGCGACTCACCTGATATCCAGACCACGGAAGAGTTGTTAAACGTCGTTTACAAGCAAAGGAAGATAAGGTAAATATGCCACAGGATAATATCAAGTCCGCTATCGAAGCCCTGCTTTTTGCCAGCGAAAAACCCCTGACCCTTGAGCAGCTCAGGGATGCATTGGATAACCTGAACGCAAATGAAGTGCGCGCAAAGATCGAAGAGCTGAAGTCTGATTACGAGGCGACAAGCCGGGGATTGCGCATCGTAGAGGTCGCCGGCGGATACAGGATGATCACCGCCTCGGGTTTTGCCCCGTTTTTAAAGAAGCTCTTTAAGGACCGCCTGAAAGAGAGGCTTTCAAAGCCTGCGCTTGAGACCCTGGCGATCATCGCGTATAAACAGCCCCTGACGCGCAGCGAAATAGAGTTGTTGAGGAACGTAAATGTCGACGGAGTGATGAAGACGCTACTGGACAAGGACCTTATCCGCATCACCGGAAGGAAGAAAGTCCCGGGCAGGCCCATTGTCTACGGTACTACCCGGATATTTTTAGAGCATTTCGGTTTAAAATCATTAGATGAACTTCCGAAGATGGAGGATTTTTCCAAATTCGCCGAGAAGGTCGAAGAGGCCCAGATCGAGCCGATTGAAGAAGGCGCTGCGGTAGATTTGCAAAACGCGCCTGCGGAGGAATTAAATGAAACCAAAGAATCTAGCGAACCTGCGCCGTAAGATCGATGACCTGGATAAAAAGATAACCGCGCTCCTGAACCTGCGCGCCAGGGTCATCCTGGATATCGCCAGAGTCAAACAGAAGAGTGGTGAGAGCATCTATTCGCCTGACCGCGAAAGAGAGGTATTAAGGCGCCTGGCCCAGACTAACCGTGGCCCGCTTACCCAGCCTGCACTTGAAGCGATCTACCGCGAGATCATGTCCAGCAGCCTCTCTCTGGAAAAACCTTTAAAGATCGCTTACCTTGGCCCCGAAGCATCCTTCACTAACCTGGCGGCATTAAAGAAGTTCGGTTCGCAGGTAGGTTATATCGCCTGTGAGAGTATCTCTGATGTCTTCCTGGAGGTGGAAAGGGAGAATGCCGATTACGGTGTTGTCCCCATCGAGAATTCTATCGAGGGCGCGGTGACGCATACCCTGGATATCCTGGTGGATTCGGACCTGAAGATCTGCGCCCAGGTAATCCTGGATATTTCGCATAATCTTTTGGCTAATTGCCCGATGAATAAGATCAGGCGGGTGTATTCAAATCCCCAGGTCTTTGGCCAGTGCCGTATCTGGCTGCAGGAGAACCTGCCGCAGGCGGAAAGAATCGAAGTCTCAAGCACCACCCGCGCTGCCCAGATCGCGGCTAAAGAGAAAAATAGCGCCTGTATCGCCTCGCTCCTGGCGGCAGAGGTGTATAAATTAAAGGTAGTGGCTTCCGATATCGAAGATTCGCCGCACAATGTCACGCGCTTCCTGGTCATCGGCAAGACCGATGTCCGCCAGACCGGTCATGACAAGACCTCGATCCTTTTTTCCATCAAGGACAGGGTCGGGGCATTACATGATATGCTGCTGCCTTTCAAGAGGCATAAGATCAACCTGACTAAGATCGAATCCCGGCCTTCAAAAAGAAAGGCCTGGGATTATTATTTCTTCATGGACCTTAAGGGGCACCGGCTTGATCCAAGCGTAAAAAAAGCGTTAGATGAGCTTGAGTCCAAGTGCAAGTTCCTGAAGGTTCTGGGAAGTTATCCGATAAGCGATTAGTATAGTCAACGAGGAAAATCATATTTATGATTACACGGATTTTTAATTAAGATTACACAGATTAAAGCTTTTATCTGTGTAACCTGCTTTTATAATCTGCGTAATCAGACATAATGTCCTATATTCGGATACTAAAATGAGTTTAGTGAGAAAGAATATCCTGAAGATCGCGCCGTACGAGGCAGGCAAGCCCATCGAAGAGACTAAGAGGCAATTGGGCTTAAGGGAAGTGATAAAGCTGGCTTCTAATGAGAATCCCCTGGGATCGTCGGGAAGAGCGCTTAAGGCTATCAGCAAGGGTTTAAAAGGCCTTAACCGTTATCCTGACAGCTCCGGGTTCTACCTGAAAAGGAAGCTTGCCAGGCACCTGAATCTTGAGCCGGGCAACCTCGTTTTGGGAAACGGCTCGGATGAACTGATCGATATCCTGATCAAGGCCTTCGTGGAAGAGGACGAATCTATCGTCACCTCGGAGGCTACATTCCTCGAATATAAGATCATTGCCTCCGTAAACGGCCGCAGCGTCATCACCGTGCCGCTTAAATATTTCAAATACGACCTGGATGCGATCAGAAGGAAGATAGATAAGAAGACAAAGGCCGTCTTTATTGCCAATCCCAATAACCCGACCGGCACATATGTGACCAGGCAGGAGGTGGATGAGTTTATCCGCGAACTTCCGCAGGATGTGCTCCTGGTTCTGGATGAGGCCTATGATACTTTTATCGATGTCAACGATTTTCCTAACAGCCTCGGTTACATCCGCAATAAGAACGTTGCGGTGCTTAAGACCTTTTCCAAGGCCTACGGCTTGGCGGGCCTTAGGATCGGTTATTGCGTAGTGAGGCCGGAGCTGGCATCTTATATGGAGATTGCACGCCAGCCCTTTAACACGAATAGCCTGGCGCAGGAAGCGGCGATCGCAGCGCTGGATGACCGCGAGTTCCTCAAAAAGACCAGAAAAATAGTCCTTGAAGGCAAGGGCTTTCTTTACGACCAGCTCAAAAAGCTAGGCCTGGCCTACGTGCCTTCAGTGGCCAACTTTATTTTAATCGATGTGGGCAGGGACGGCGCAGCCGTGTTTCGTGAAATGCTCAAGTTCGGGGTGATCGTGCGCGATATGCGCCAGTACGACCTGAAAAATTATATCCGTGTCACTATCGGGCTGGCTAAAGAGAACGAACGCTTTATCCGGGTATTAAAAAAAGTGCTTAGGGGGGACAGGAGATGATCATTGTCTTAAGGCCGGACGCAACCGAAGAACAGATTAACCATATTATCGAAAAAGCCCAGAAACTGGGCTTGAAACCGCACGTCTCAAAAGGCGTTGAGCGTACCATTATCGGATTGATAGGCCCGGAGGACATCTTAAGGGTCACGCCTTTAGAGGTCTTTCCCGGCGTCGAGAAAGTCATGCCGGTCCTTGCCCCGTATAAGCTCGTCTCGCGGGAGTTTAAGCGCGAAGATTCGGTCATTGACCTGGGCAAGGGCGTAAAGATCGGGGGAAAGCGCATTATCGTCATGGCCGGCCCCTGCGCTATTGAAAACCTGGATACGCTTTACGGCGTAGCGCAGGAAGTGAAAAAGGCGGGAGCCACGGTCTTACGCGGAGGCGCGTTTAAGCCGCGTACTTCTCCTTACAGCTTTCAGGGGCTCGGAGAAGAGGGATTGAGATTTTTAAAAGAAGTCGGGGATAGATTGGACCTGGTCACCGTCACCGAGGTCATGGATCCCAGGGACGTGGATTTAGTGGCCCGTTACGCGGATGTTTTGCAGATCGGCGCGCGTAATATGCAGAACTTTAACCTGCTCAAAGAAGTAGGCATGACGAAGAAGCCGGTGCTCCTGAAGCGCGGGATGTCTTCGACGGTAAAGGAGCTCCTGATGTCCGCGGAATATATCCTCTCCGGAGGGAACTTCAACGTCATCCTCTGCGAGCGCGGGATCAGGACATTCGAGGATTTCACCCGTAATACCCTTGATATCAGCGTAGTGCCGGCAGTGGAGCAGCTTTCGCATCTGCCGATCATCGTCGATCCTTCTCACGCCGCCGGTAAATGGGGCATGGTCAGTCCTCTTTCTAAGGCGGCGGTCGCCTGCGGGGCAGACGGCCTGATCATCGAGGTGCATAGCCATCCCGAAGATGCCCTTTCTGACGGCGCGCAGTCGCTTAAGCCGGCTAATTTCGCCCAGTTGATGCAGGAGCTGAAAGTCCTGGCCGGGGTCTTAGGCAGGGAGTTGTAACCGGATGAAGCTATTCAAGCAGGTCGCGATCGTAGGAACAGGCCTGGTCGGCGGTTCGCTGGCCCTGGCGATAAAAAAGAAGAGGCTTGCCGGTGAAGTGGTCGGAGTCAGCCGGCATAGAAGAAGTATTTGGCTGGCGAAAAAAAGAGGCGCCATTGACCGCGGTTCGCAGGAGCTGGATATCATCAAAGACGCCGACCTGGTCGTACTCTCCATGCCGGTTGGCGCGATCATGGAGCTCTCCCCGAAAATCGCCCGGATCATAAAGAAGGATTGCCTGGTCACGGATGTAGGCAGCACAAAAGCTGCTATCGTCGCGCGGCTTGAAAAGTGTTTTAAAAATTACCTGGGAAGCCATCCTTTGGCGGGCTCTGAAAAAAGAGGAATAGCCAATGCCGGCGCCGGGCTTTTCAAAGATTCGCTCTGTATTTTGACCCCTACCGGAAAGACCCCGAAGCGGGTATTGAGAAAGATGGAACTATTCTGGCAGGCGCTTGGCGCAAAGACCAGCGTCATCGATCCGGCGGCTCACGATAAGGCCCTTTCCTTTACCAGCCACCTGCCGCATGTGGCGGCCTTTTCCCTGATCGATACCGTTCCGTCAGGCTTCGCGAAGCTTTCATCGACCGGATTAAGAGATACCACCCGGATCGCGGCTTCTGACAGCGAGCTCTGGAGCGAGATCTTTTTGAGTAACGCCGGAGCGCTCATCAGGGCCATTGACGGCTACATTAAAAACTTACGCCGTACCAGAAGTGCGCTTAAAAGCAGGGACAAAAGGGCGCTGACCCGGATCCTTGCGCGGGCAAAAGAAAAAAGAACCAGGCTTCTATGATCATCGCCATTGACGGGCCTGCGGGAGCAGGCAAGTCCACAGTCGCCAAACTGATAGCCCAGAAACTGGGCTTTCTTTATATCGATACCGGAGCGATGTACAGGGCGCTCACCCTGAAGGCGCTCGATGAAGGTATTGATATCGGAGATTCCGCGCGCATCATCGGCGCTGCCCGAGCAAGCGACATCGAGCTGATCAATAATCATAACGGGACCCTTAAAGTGAAGCTTGACGGCAAGGACGTGAGCCTTGCGATCCGCGAACCGCGCATTACCCGCTTTGTCTCTGATATCGCTAAGATAAAAGAGGTGCGCGAGTGCATGGTTACGCTGCAGAGAAAGTTCGGCAGGAAGGGCGACTGCGTGCTTGATGGCCGCGATATCGGCACCGTAGTCTTTCCCGACGCGGATAAGAAGTTTTATATCGATGCCGCCTTTTCCGAGCGGGTCAGCCGCAGGCATAAGGAGCTTTTGGGCCTGGGGCAGAAGATCGGCTTTCAGGACGTAGAGCAGGACCTGAAAAACCGCGATACGATCGACTCAACGCGCGCGGTAGGGCCGCTTAAAAAAGCAGACGACGCCGTTTATGTCGATACCACGGACCTGACCATCGATGAGGTAGTGGCCAAAGTTTTAAGCTATATTAAATAGATGGATAAATCATTAATCCGTAATTTCAGCATCATCGCCCATATTGACCACGGCAAGTCTACTCTCGCAGACCGGATCCTGGAACTGACCGGAGCGGTGGACAGGCGGCATAAAGGCGACCAGCTCCTTGATGACATGGACCTTGAGAAGGAGCGGGGTATTACTATCAAGGCCTCGATGGTCAGGCTCTCTTACCGCGCAAAGGACGGCAAAGATTACGTGCTTAACCTTATTGATACACCCGGCCACGTTGATTTTACTTACGAAGTCTCAAAATCCCTCTCCGCATGCGAGGGCGCGGTCCTGGTGATCGATGCCGGCCAGGGAATAGAAGCCCAGACCATTGCCAATTACTATCTTGCGCTTGAGAATAACCTTGAGATCATCCCGGTGATCAATAAGATCGACCTGACCAGCATTGACCTGCCTAAGGTTAAGCATCAGGTGGAGAATGTCCTCGGGTTTAAGGAGTCGGATATAATCCTGGCTTCGGCGAAGATGGGTCAAGGAATTGATGAGATCCTGGAGCGGGTGGTCAGCGTGATCCCTGCTCCCGCAGGCGAACCAGGGCATCCGCTTAAGGCGCTTATTTTTGACTGCCGCTATGACCCTTATAAGGGCGTGGTCATTTTTGCCAAGGTAGTGGACGGAAGTATTGACCCTAAGACGCAGTTAGAGATGATGCACTCGGGAAAGACCTACAGAATAGAGGAGCTGGGAGTTTTTAAGAACCTGCAATACTCCAAAGTCGATAGCCTAACCTGCGGCGAGGCCGGATATTTTACCGCCAACATCCGCGATCCGAGAGAGATCCTCATCGGAGACACGATCACCGACGTAAAGAACCCCTGCGGCGAAAGTCTACCAGGCTTTAGAAAACTCAAACCTCTGGTCTTCTGCGGCATCTATCCGGTGAACCCGGGAGATTTTCCGGAACTACGCGATGCCATGGATAAACTGAAGCTTTCGGATGCCTCATTTGTCTTTGAACCGGAGAACTCCCAGTCATTCGGCACGGGGTTCCGCTGCGGATTCCTCGGGCTCCTGCACATGGAGATTGTCCAGGAGCGCCTTGAGCGCGAATACAACCTGAACCTGATACTTACCGTTCCTAATGTAGTCTATCGCCTGACTCTAAGGGACGGCACGGCTATAGACGTGGACACTCCGGCCAAACTGCCTGAAGCTACAGAGATCGCCGAGGCCTTTGAGCCTTGCGTCAAACTGATGATGATCATTCCTATTGACGCTATCGACCCGGTCTGCGACTTCACTAAGTCGCGCCGGGGTACCTTTAAATCCAGCGAATATCTGGGAGAGGACAGGGTTAAGTTAAATTTTGAGATCCCGCTTTCAGAGATCATCGTGGATTTTTACGATAACCTGAAATCCCAGACCAAGGGCTATGGATCTCTGGATTACGAGTTCAGCGGATATCAACCGATAAAGCTGGTGAAGCTGGATGTAATGATCAACGGCAACATCTGCGATGCCTTTTCATCGCTTATGGCCAGGGAAAAGGCATATGCCCGCGCGCATGCGCTGGTGAATAAGCTTAAAGAGTTGATCCCCCGGCAGCTTTTTGAGGTGGCGATCCAGGCAACGGTGGCAGGCCAGATCCTGGCCTCGGCAAAGGTGCGCTCCGTAGGTAAGCACGTCACTGCCAAATGCTACGGCGGAGACATCACCCGTAAGCGTAAGCTCTGGGAGCAGCAGAAGCAGGGAAAGAAGAGGCTGAAGCAATTCGGGAAAGTCGAGATCCCGCAGGAGGCATTCCTGGAGGTGCTCAAAATATGATGAAATACAGGAAGAAGATACTTGCCAGAATACTCCGGAAAGAACAGGGCAATATTGCGCGATTTATGGCGGATCTGGCTTCCTTTGCCGGAAGGGCCGCTGATTTTGCGGAATCAGTAGCCTCCACCGACCCCTTTCTCTCGTTGAAACTGCGCGATTCCTGCGTTCCGGTAAAGAGGCTTGATCTGAACAAGATTGAGGGTTTTCTTGCTGCCTGGCACTGCCTGGATGGTATTCAGGAGTCCCTGACCCGGCTGTTGGCACAGTTTAAAAAGAGGAAGGCGGCAGAGCAGATAAAAAAGGCGGAAGCGCTGCTTAGCGAAATAGAGCCGCTTTCCGGCGCCGTAAAAGGCGCCATCCGCAAGGTGCATATATTTGACTGGATAGATTCCCTGGTCTTCGCTTTTGTGCTGGCGATGTTCATCCGCACCTTCTTTGTGCAGGCCTTTAAGATACCCACCGGCTCCATGCGTCCGACGCTTTTAGAGGGCGACCTGATCCTGGTGAATAAGTTCATTTACGGCGCCAAGATCCCCTTTACCAAGAATATGAGGCTGCCTCCGGTAGGGGATTTACAGCGTGGAGATGTCATCGTCTTTATCTATCCTGAAGACCCCAAGAAGGATTTTATCAAGCGCCTGGTAGGTCTGCCGGGTGAAACCGTAGAAATCAAAAACGGAACGATCTATATCAACGGCTACCCACTTACTGATTCTGTCTTCGGCCGTATCTTCTATTACAACATGGGCGATTTTGAGAAGAGCGGTTTTAAAATCAATGTCCCCGGAGACAGTTATTTTGTGCTGGGGGATAATTCCGCTTCCAGCAAAGACAGCCGCTACTGGGGTTTTGTGCCGCGCAAGAACATCATCGGTAAGGCCATGATCATCTATTTCCCGCCCCAGAGGATAAGGATTATTAAGTGAGCACATAAGTTATGGAGCAACCGACCATAATATTTAGCGACATAACTTATGTGTGCGAACTTACTCACTGCGTATTGATTTGGGAACGGTTCTTTGTGAGCAAATCAGCAGTGAGGACAAGGATAAGATTAAAGTAACATCGCCTCAAGTAGCCTAGGGCGGCCTAAATTCGCAGACGCCGGACTTAATTAAACGAGGCAGCTACACTTTATGTTCGCTCACAAAAGTTCGCTCCATAAAGTGTCTGCTCATTTATGAATATTGCCAACAAAATCTCAACCTTTCGCATCCTCACTGTCCCCTTTTTCATCGCCTGCCTGATCTACTATACTCCGGAAAGGGATTATCTCAGGTTTCTGGCTCTGGGCATCTTTGTCCTGGCGGTAATTTCCGATGCCGTTGACGGTTATATCGCCCGTAAAGCTAAATTACAGTCTAAAGCGGGGCTTGTGCTTGACCCGCTGGGAGATAAGCTCATCCTGATGAGCGCCTTTATACTGCTTTCTCCCATGAGCCAGATGGAGTTCACCTTTCCGCTCTGGGTGACCTATATTATTGTGAGCCGCGATTGTATCATCCTCCTGGGGATGCTGGTGATATACCTGGTCAAACAGAACGTGGAGGTGCATCCCAGCCGCTGGGGCAAGGTTACTACGACTTTCCAGATGTTCTCGGTGATCGCGGTCCTGGTCCAGTTAAGGCTGACCGCTGTGGCCCTCTGGTGGATCGCGGTCCTGCTTACCCTCATCTCCGGCATTGATTACGTCAGAAAGGGGTTTAAGATCCTTTATGCTCTGGATAATCAGCGCGGCAGTCATTAGTTACCTGGTCGGCTCTATCCCTACGGCTTATATCTTTGGCCGCCTTCTTAAAGGCATCGATATCCGGCAGTGCGGCTCAGGCAATGTCGGCGCAACCAATGCCCTGCGGGTCATGGGAAAGGGCGCAGGCATCACCATACTTATCCTGGATATGTTAAAGGGCTTTATCGTGACTGTCTTCCTTGCTGACCAGGCGTTGATCCAAAGCCGGATCCTTTCCGAAGAGGCTTTAAGGGTCTTGTTGGGCGTCGGCGCCATCTGCGGGCACAACTGGACCTTATTCCTCAGGTTTAAGGGAGGAAAGGGGATTGCAACTACCCTGGGAGTATTACTGGGCCTGGCTTTGCGCCTGCCCGGATTATGGGCGGTTTTTCTGACGATGGTCCTGACCTGGGGCATCTTTTTTACCGTCATAAAGATCGTCTCCGTCGCCTCGGTAATAATGGGCATAGCCCTGCCTTTCTACATGTTTTTATTCACCCGCTCTAAGTTCCTGGTTCTTTTCGGGACACTGCTTTCTCTATTGATCATCTTACGCCACCGTCTTAACCTCATCAGATTCTTGCAAGGAAAAGAGCCCCGCCTCGATTTTAAAAAATCAAAGTAGTTTTAGGCCGCTTTTGGTAGCGCTTTCAAAAATAGCTAAAATACCCTTGAAATGGGCAGATGCCGGCTACATACTTTAGTTAAGATTTAAGAAGCTCCCCGCCAGCCACGAAGAGGATAGGGGAAGAGCCGGGTTGCCCAGATAAATAGGAGGAATAAATAAATTAGGGGGGACCCGGCATTTTTTTAGCATCTTAAAGCGGATTTTATAAAAAGTCCGCTTTTTTTATTTTTATAACTTTTTGGCGGGGAGCATGTTACAAAATCGAATAAAAATTTTTATTGACAATTACAAAATTTTGTATATAATAATGAAGTAAGTAAGAATAAGTAAGAATATGACGAAAAACATATCGATTCTATCGCTAATTTTCATCCTCCTTGTTTCCGTCTTGCCGGTAGGCTCCGTATTTGCCGGCACGCAAGCAGTGGATTATTTGTGCCAGCTGGGCGAAACTTTTTACAAACTCGGTAAATATGAAGATGCGCTATCCGAGTTTAATAAGGCATTAGCCGCTGATCCGGGCAATCCGGTGGCTAAGAAATATATTGAAGAGATTTTTAAAGCAGAAAGCAGCCAGGTAGCTAAATCGGAACCCGAGGCCGGGATGCCTGAAAGCAGGATAAAGAAGGAAGTTAAGCCGGCTATTGCAATAGTCAAAGAGCTTCAGGCAAAGCCTGTGCCGGAAATCCAGCCGGCAAGCCCTGCGCCAGCTGTCAAAGAAGCTCCGGTTGCGGCTGCCGGATCTAGCCTGCCTTCCCGCGATGAGATGATCAATAATGCCTTTGCCCAGGCCGGAGCATGGATGAAACCTGCTCCTGTAGCTGGAGAATCCGCTAAGAGCGACGAGCGGTTCAAGATAGGCCCGATCAAGATCAGCGGCGAAGTGCAGCTAAGGGGCGGATTTACCCGTCATGACGCTTATTGGAAGCGCGCAAACTGGGATTTGAACGAAAAGAACTGGCGCATGCTTTCGGTAAATGCTCTTGATCAGCGCGAGAATACCTATGATCCGAGGATTTACGACCGGCTCAGGCTCGACCTGAATACTGACAACGGAGAGGGATTCGATTTTCACAGCAATATCATGGTTGACCCCTGGAGTTTTATCGGTAAAAGCGAGAAGATCACTCTTACCGGTCCGGGCGGGGGCGGAGACCCTGCGGAGATAGAGCTCAAATACTGGTCAAATACCGGTTATACAGTGAATGAAAGAGTCTATACCCTTAGAAACGGAGATTCCTTTAATCTTCCGGAGATCAAAGTGCAGGAAGGCCGTATCAGCACGCCGGTGACAGTCACTTCGGCTTTCGGCAATACCTATACTATCCCGCAGGTGAAGATCCACCGCTATTTTCAGCCGGTAAGGGAGTTCTGGTTCGACTATAAACAGGACGACCTGAAACTGCGGGTGTACCCGATCGCTTATGAGAATCAGACTCTTACTTTTGATGACCCCTTACGCCTCTGCGGCAACCGCATCTGGTGGGAGGAGAGCCCCTGGATAAGGCGCTGGAGGCACGGTAATTTTAATAGCGGGGCAAGCCCGGTGGATTTTACCAGGGGCAATTGGGATAATTCCCTCTCCTTTTTTGCCCGTGACAGCGAAGCCCGGCGCCTGACGGCGCTGCGTGGTTTTTCCTTTGAATATATGCCTGCCGAAGGCACGACGCTGCAGACCAGCGTGGCTACACCAAAAGACCCCTGGCAGGAGTATTCGGACGTGGATAATTTTGTCTCTGCCACGCGGCTGAAGCACGCGCTCACCGACAGTATCGACCTGGGGGTGACTGCCACTACCCGTTTTGGTTATAATGTGGACAACCATAACAAGCTGGATGCGCGTAATTACGTCACTGCCGCGGATGTGGGTTATGAAATAACAAACGGCATAAAAACCCTCTTTGAAGTCGCGCACTCACAGTCTAAATACGACATCACCAGCCCTATTTATGAGAGTCAATTCAACGGCTGGGCTTATAATTTCTCTATTTTAGGCAGATTTCCCGCAGAGAGCATCATGAATACAGAGTATGGTTATTTCGGGATCCAGCCGGGAGAGCAGGAGCGGTTCTTTACCAAGTTTCGCTTCTTTGCCAACCGTATGGACGATTCTTTTGACGAGCCGCTCTCATCATACCGGGAGACGCGCGACGACGAATGGTGGGGAAGGCACATCCACTTTAAGAAACCCTATAAATACAATTTCCAGGGTGAAGGTCAGCTATTAAGCTGGGATGACATTAAGAACTTCAAAGTCGGAAACGGCATAGACATCGGCCGGGATGTCTTTGGCCTGCGCGTTGAGTCGCTGCTTTGGGATAAGAAAGTGGATAACCTTTTTGATGCGCGTAATGTCCATGCCCGGGATGGAAAGTTCATTGAACAGACTTTTAGGGAAGAGCTTACCTGGCAGATGACCGACAGGCTTACTTCCAAGGTGCTTGGGCTCTACAACCGCCTGCCTAAGACGCATAAGGGGGTTGATCCTTTTGTCTTTGAGCCGGTCACCGGAAGATTCTTTATCAATGATTATATCGAAGACGGCAAAGACCCCTCTATAGCTACCGGGTCGCTCGGCCTTGAATACGAGTTTTATGATTGGCTTGCTTTAAACGGGATCTGGGAATACACCAACGACATCTCACTCGCCTATGATAATTTCCCGCGGGGGATCTTAAATGACGGGAACCAGGCATACATATTTTATGATGAAGCCCTGAGATACCGCGACAGGCTCAACTGGCTTTACGGCCAGGAGCATTTTGCCCGGCCGCCGTATCCTTTTTACAACATCTTTAAGGCGGGTTTAAGATTCGACCCGATCGAAAATATGGAGATCTACCTGGATTATACGCGTAACCCCTTTGAAAAGGCGGGACAGGTCGACGATAATATGAACCATATCGGATTTCAGCTCTCTTACACGCCGATGCGCAAGTTATCCTTTTTCCTGAAATACACCTATTCGCGCTGGCAGGACCTGGATAAGCTGGTGCAGAACATCAATAAGGTCTACGGCCACCACAATGCCTTTGCCGAGATCATCTACCGTAAATCGGAGGATGAGGACCTGACCCTGCAGTTCGGCGAGGCCAGCCGCAACCCCTACGGAGGGGATGTGCTGGATATCACCTGGGACCCTTACGGCGGCTCCCTAAGGACCATCGATACGCAGCACATCTACCGCCTCTACTATCGCCGGAAGTTTTAAAAACTACCCTAAATAAATATCGATTTTTTTGACCTGGCGGGAACGTATCTGTTCTGCGTAAGGCGCGCCTATGGTGCCGCAGGCAAGGTCGATTACCTTTCCGTCTTTATCCATGAAGGAGATGCGCTTTACTTTTGCAGCGGATTTTCCGAAGGTATCTTTTCTTTTGGGGTTATGGTAGGTCACGGAGACCTTGCTTAAGAAATGGAAGTTGTATGTGCCGTCTTTGGTAAAGAGCCATCCGGCCAAGGCGGGGGAGAACCTCAGGTTTAATTTACCCTCTTTGTTCAGGAAAAAGGGCTTAAGCCCGCAATTCATGATCAGCCATAACTGGATGAACTCTGCGGTTGAGCCGGAGAGCCGGGCGACAAAGCCGTTGCCGTGCAGATGCTCATCCGGGAAGGCGCTGGAGACCAGGAAAGAGGAGTTTTCCAGGATGCTGCGGCCGTAGGTTTCCGGATCCAGGAAGGGTATCAGGACATTTTTAAAATCCGCGTAAAACTCCCCATATAAACCCTGCTTTAAAGCCTCCAGAAGGTATTTATATTCCATGTGCAGCCAGATGGATTCGTTCTCCAGCCACCCGGGAGTGAATACCCGGCACCTGCCGATCTCAAAGGGCATATCCTTTAAGGAGGCAGTGACCTTATACATCTTCAGCTTCCGGTCAAAGAGAGGGCTCTTTTTTGTGGCGTCATAGAGTTTTTTTGCCTCGGCGTAGGAGCCTGCGATCCGCAGAGCGTGCATCTGGCCCTCCAGGAATAGGGGAAGGTCCTTGCGCCGGAACTTCACCGGGAGGATCTTTTCGTCTCCGGCAGTATCATACTCCGTTACCTCATGCAGGAAATAGGAAGAGAAGAGCTCGTTCTTTTTGGCCTTCGCCTTTTTTATCGCGGAATCCGCTTTTGACAGGGCATTATCCAGGAACCTGCCAAGGAGAGCCGTTTCCAGAGGCATTTCGTTACCGCTTAGCCCTAGATGTATCCTTTTGCGGTAGGCTTCTTTAAGGCTGTAGCTCTTATCCCAATAGCGGAAATCCCGGTCCTGGCCATTGCCCTTCAGGTTTTCTTCAAGCAGGGCATTCAACCCGGCCAGAAAATCCAGCACTTCTTCGGCGACTTCGACTTTCTTTATTCCGGTCTTCTTCAGGGCCTCCTTTATGAAGAGGACCAGCCTTTTCAGTTCAATGGTCTCGCAGAGCGAGGAGCCGAAGAGCGCAGGCAGGCCGTTAAGCGCATCATACCAGTTGGGCTTATTCGCCTCCATTTCTATGCCTATCCCTGAAGGGTCAAGCGAGGCGGCCTTATTCGCCAGGAGGCAGAGGAGTTTATTGAAGAGGTTGGTGGCGTAAATCTGGCCCTCGCCGTAGCAGGTGCGTACGACATAGGGCTGAGCTGTCCTTTTGAGGATGAGCTTAAGTTTTTCAGGGTCCGTGGCCACTGATTTCAATTGCCGCGGCAGGCCGCGGTAGAGCGTATATTTTTCTTTACGCGGTTTCACGGTTTCCGCAGAGTCATGGTAGGTGAATATCTTTTTGTCAAAGACGATCTCTTTGAGTTTTTCCGGGTAGACCTCTAAATAGGCGTCTAAAAGATCGAGGCTGTAGGTCCAGTGGTCAGTCCAGAAACCTTCCTGGTATTCCGCATCCTGCACCTTGATGCAATGGGAGAGGATGGCGCTGAGAAAATCATCCAGCGACGTACGCAGCCCGATCTTGTTCTCCTCCAGGAATACCAGCAGCTCTCCGGGAGTAAACTGTTTCTGCAGCAGGTAGGCGTTGAGCCTGGCTACGTCTTTTTCCGCAACCAGGTCCTTAAGCGCCATTTCCAAATAGGTCCTATCTTTGATGAGGAATCCGGCGCCCTTGACCACTAATGGGTTGAATCCGTCCGCCTGCATAAGGTTGAAGAAATAGACCAGGTTTTCTTCCCCGATCTCAGGGTTGAACCAGATGTCGCACCTGCGGTTCTGGTTGATGTCGCGGAAATTGCCGTTACCCTGCGAAAAGTAGGTAGGCTGTATTGAGTAGCGGTTATAGTCTCTTTCCAGGTCCCCGTGCTTGCGGGAGTAAAGATAGAATACGGAAGAGGACTTGCCGAACTTGAAGATCATGGGGTAGCCGCCGCGCATGATATTATCCAGGTAAGTCTGGCGCGCGTAGAGGTTCAATTCGCGGGAGCTGCTTGCCGTAAATATGTCCTGGGTGAGGCCGTCGATGATCTCTCGGTTTTCCTTCGCTTTTGCGGCAAGGTACTTCCTGCTGGCTATGCGTTTGATCGAGGTATTAAGGCTCTTGAGGCCGCGCATATAACCGGTAATGACGGAAAAATCTTTTTTCCCTTTTGCGGGCAGGTCAAGGTCCACAAGGAGCACGGCGCAGGGGGTCTTGCTGTTATTGATCTGCCTTTTGGGATAAGAGAAGTTTTTCGCCTCTAAGAACTCCCGCGGGTAAGAGAAATCGGAGACCGGGCCGAATATGCAGTCAGGGTCAATGATCGGCTTAAGAAGTTGGGCCTTGCCGGCTTTTTCCCGGAATCCCAGATAAAAGTGGCCTTCGTTTATATGGATAATTTCCGGGCGGTCAGTGGGGTCTACGTCGAGTTTATAGAAAGGCACGCCCTTGCTGAGGTTCTCCACTCGCATCCAGGCTTCGATGGTGCGTCCGAGATGTTTCAGGAAAAGGTTGGTGGTGCCGAAGGGGATGATCTGGGGCAGGCCGTCCAGGAGCTGGATCTTTATTGCCTTAGAGCTTAAGTTTTCTATGCTGACCTGCCTGACTAGCCCGGCGTAGGAATCATTGGGGATATTAAAGTAATCCACCCTGACCTTCAATCCGAGGGTGCGGTTCTCCTCCTCGATGGTGAGGCTCCCGGGGGCTATGAGCATCCGGTTTGAAAGGGAAAAGTCCCGGCTTGCCAGACCGTTGTGGAAGGGTTCATAATAAGTGACGCCTTTTGCGCCTGTGATTTTGATAAAGGTACGAAAGCCATGCGATGTGACCAGCTGCCAGCTTTTGTTGGCAGGGAAGAACTCAAGGATGGAGTGGCCCTTGCCTTTTGTGCCGAAGCTTGAGATCGCCTGGCCCCGGTTGACGTAGAAGACCCACATCGGGATGCCGTATTTTCCGGCGATTCCGGGGAAGAAGTTCGCGAAGGGCTTGGTGTAATTGTAATTCTCGATTACGAACTCGCCCGATTCATTCAGGTAGTATTTCGGCTTCATAATTAGAAGGTATTCTACAGTATTTCGCGGGTTTGTCAAATAATAGTTGTGTTTGACTTTTAAAATAAAGGATGTTAATATAACTCATTTATATGGGAGGACCGGATGCCGATCACCAAGGATACAGTTGAATACGTGGCGCATTTGGCGCGCATTGACTTGCAGGCCAAAGAGTTAGAGAAACTTTCTCGCCAGCTGGAAGAGATCGTCATCTTCATCGACCGCTTTAAGGAGTTGGACCTTAAAGGGGTCTCTGCGGCCAGCCATATTTTACCTATACATAACGTGTTAAGGGAAGACGCCCCGCGGCCGGGCCTTTGCGCAGAAAAGGCGCTGCAGTGCGCTCCGCAGAAAGAAGGTAATTTTTTTGCCGTGCCCAAAGTCATTGAGTAAGTAAACAATCGCATGCTATATGCAGTATACTGTATATAGCATGCGACATACGGGAAATGAATCTAAATACAAGCACATTAACTGCACATGAATTAATCGAGAAGTTAGACGGCAGGGAAATAACGCTTGAAGAGGTATTATCCGGCTTGCGGGAAAGGATAAATAAAATTGACCCGCAGGTAAAGGCTTATGTCAGGCGGAATGAGCCTCAAGCTGCCGTAAACCCCGCAGCCGCAGGTCCGTTAAAAGGCATCCCGGTTACGGTCAAGGATAATATCTGCACCGAAGGGCTCAATACTGAATGCTGCTCGCATATCCTCGAAGGTTTCCGGCCGCCTTATGATGCAACGGTCATCCGTAAACTTAAAAGCGCAGGAGCGACTATCCTGGGGCTAAAGGCGAATATGGATGAGTTCGCCTTTGGTTCATCCACCGAGAACTCCTATTTCGGCCCGACGCATAATCCCTGGAGATTAGACTGCGTGCCCGGAGGCTCTTCCGGAGGTTCGGCTGCAGCAGTGGCTGCGGATGAGGCGGTTTTTGCCCTGGGCTCGGATACCGGGGGTTCTATCCGTCAGCCTGCGGCGTTCTGCGGGGTAGTGGGCATGAAGCCAACCTACGGAAGGGTTTCGCGTTACGGCCTGATCGCTTTTGCCTCAAGCCTTGACCAGATCGGCCCGATCACCAAGGATGTAGAGGATTGCTCGTTGCTGCTTGGGGTTATTTCCGGGCACGATCCGCTTGATTCCACCTCCGTAGATGCGCCGGTGCCGGATTACGGAAAATCTTTAGACAGGGATATAAAAGGCCTAAAGATCGCCATACCCAAAGAGTATTTTGTCGAAGGCATGGAGGCGCAGGTGAAGGAGGCGCTGGAAGAAGCGGTAAGCGAATTAAAGAAACTGGGCGCAACCGTTAAGGAGATATCGCTGCCCCATACAAAATACGCAGTTCCCGTTTATTACATCGTGGCCACGGCCGAGGCAAGTTCAAACCTGGCCAGGTTTGACGGGGTGCAGTACGGATTACGCATAAAGTCGGAGAACCTCATCGAGATGTACAAAAAAACGCGCGGTGAAGGCTTTGGCCAGGAGGCGAAGCGAAGGGTCATCCTGGGCACCTTTGCCCTCTCTCACGGTTATTACGAGGCTTATTACCTTAACGCCCTGAAGGTGCGCACCCTCATCAAGCGGGACTTTGACGGGGCCTTCAAAGAGTTCGATTGCATAGTCACCCCGACTTCTCCGAGCGCGGCGTTTAAGATCGGCGAGAAGGTCGAGGACCCTTTGAAGATGTACCTCTCTGACATCTACACTATCTCGGCGAACCTCGCCGGGATCCCGGCGATATCCGTCCCCTGCGGCTTTACCGGAGATAATCTGCCCGTAGGCCTGCAGATCTTGGCCAGGCCTTTTGACGAAGGGACGCTTCTTAAGGCGGCATTTGCGTATGAGCAGGCGACAGTATGGCATAAAATGAAGCCGAAAGTCTGACGATGGATTACCAAGCAGTCATCGGATTAGAAGTACATGCGCATTTGAAGACTAGGACCAAGGCCTTCTGCGGCTGCCCTACGGAGTTCGGCGCGCCCGCCAACTCTCAGGTCTGCCCGGTGTGCCTCGGTTTTCCGGGCAGCCTTCCGGTCTTGAATAAAGCGGCGCTGGATTTTGCCGTTAAGGTGGCCCTTGCTTTAAATTGCACGGTCCAGGAGTTCACCAAATTAGACCGTAAGAATTATTTCTACCCTGACCTGCCGAAGAATTACCAGATCTCCCAGTACGACCTGCCCTTGTCGAGGAACGGTTTCCTGGATATTTTCACGGGTAAGACCCGTAAGCGCATCGGGATCACCCGCGTGCACCTTGAGGAGGACGCGGGCAAACTCATCCATCAGGAGTCTGTCAGCCTGGTCGATTTTAACCGCTCCGGCATACCTTTATTAGAGATCGTCAGCGAACCGGATATTAATTCGCCCCAGGAGGCTTACGCATACCTGACTGCGCTGAAAAGCATCCTGGAATACCTGGAGGTCTCTGACTGCGACATGGAGAAGGGCTCTTTACGCTGCGACGCCAATATCTCGGTGCGCAAGGCCGGAGAAAAAACCCTCGGGACAAAGGCAGAGCTCAAAAACATGAACTCCTTCAAGGCGGTGCGGGATGCGCTGGATTATGAGATCCTGCGCCAGTCAGAGGAGGTCGCTTCCGGGAACGCTGTCGTCCAGGAGACACGGCTATGGGATGCAGGCAAGCAGAAGACTCTTCCCATGCGCGCTAAGGAAGAAGCAAAGGATTACCGCTATTTTCCCGAACCGGACCTGCCGCCCTTTATCATCAGGGCCGAGGCAATAGAAGAGGTAAGGAAGGGCATACCGGAAATGCCCAGGGAAAAGATCAGCCGCTTCATGTCTGATTTCGGGATCTCGGAATACGACGCCACCATCCTTACCTCAAGAAAGGAAGACGCGCTATTTGCCGAAGAGTGCATTAAGGAATACCCGGAAAAAGATAAAAAGACAGTCACTAACTGGCTCATCGGGCCGCTGTTGTCGGAGGCAAACAACCGTAATTGCGCATTACCCGGATTAAGGATCACGGCGAAGAGGCTCCTGGGCCTGATCAGCCTGGTGGAGAGGCAGGAGATCTCCGGCCTCTCGGCAAAAACGGTTTTGACCGAGATGATCGATTCCGGCAGGGAGGCAGGAGAGATCATCAAAGAGAAGGGTTTAAGCCAGGTCTCGGATTCCGCAAGCCTGGAGTCGGTGGCGGATGAGGTGATCAGGGAAAACGTAAAGTCCGTCGCGGATTTTAAACAGGGCAAAGAGAGCGCCCTGATGTTTCTGGTGGGCCAGGCGATGAAAAAAAGCAGAGGAAAGGCAAATCCTAAAGTCATCCAGGAAGTATTAAAACGGAGGTTGGCTGATGCGTAACAGGAAGATCTTGATCTCTATTTTTATCTTGGGGGCCTTTTTATTCTGCGCCCTTACTGTCCACGGCGAAGAGAAGAAGAAAAAGAAAAAAGAGGACCTCTACCGGCAGGTTGAGCTCTTTTCCGATTCTCTGGCAATAGTGCAATCCGAATACGTGGATGAGGCCAGCGCCAAGGACCTGATCTACGGTTCGCTTAAGGGCATGCTCTCAAGCCTTGATCCCCATAGCCAGTTTATGGACCCCGATACCTACAACGAGCTCAGGGTCGAGACCGAGGGGAAGTTCGGGGGGCTGGGCATCGAGATCACCATCAAAGACGGCCTGCTTACCGTAGTGACGCCCATAGAAGATACACCCGCCTGGAAAGCGGGGATCAGGTCAGGTGACCGGATCGTGAAGATCAACGACGAATTGACCCGCGATATGACCCTGACTGACGCGGTAAAGCGCATGCGCGGCAAGGTGGGAGAAGCGGTGAACCTGACGATTTTAAGGGAATCAGAGAAGAGGATCCTGGAATTGAAGATCGTGCGCGACGTGATTAAGATCCGGGATATCAAGGAGGCGAGGGTGCTTGAGGACGGCGTCGCCTACATCCGCCTGATCGAGTTCCGCGAGAACACGGCGCAGGATATTAACGCGGCGCTGGATAAGCTGACCAGGGAGAAGATGAATGCGCTGATCCTGGACCTGCGCAATAATCCGGGAGGGCTTCTGGATGTGGCTGTGCGGGTGGCGGAGAAGTTTATCCCCAAGGGCAAGCTCATTGTTTACACCAAGGGCCGCAAGCCCAATCAGAACCTGGAGTTTATTTCAAAGGGGGCAAACCCGGTTACGGATTTGCCGATGGCGGTATTGATCAATGAGGGTTCTGCCTCGGGGAGCGAGATCGTCGCCGGATGCCTGCAGGATTACAGGCGCGCGATCATCGTGGGCAAGAAGTCTTTCGGCAAAGGCTCGGTGCAGACAGTCATCCCGCTTTCGGACGGCTCGGCGCTGCGGCTGACCACGAGCAAGTACTTTACTCCCCTGGGTAAGGTCATCCACAGCAAGGGGGTAGAGCCGGATATCGTGGTCGATGAGGTAAGGGTGGTGGCCCTGCCGGAATCCGAAAAAGAAAAGAAGCCGGAAGACATCTTTGAAGAGCTGGAAAAGAAAGAAAAACCCAAAGAAGAAAAAGAAAGGCAATTCGACTATAAATCCGATAACCAGCTGATGCGCGCCATTGACGTCCTGAAGGCGATAAAGTTCTATAAAAGTGAAAAGACAGCCGCAAAGTAGCCCGAAATACAGCCTTGTCATCTCGGCACTGCTGGTAGTGATCATCCTGCAATGGATCTATATTGCCCGCACCCACCGGCCGGAAAAACCGTCGAAGGAAGCGATAAGGCCTGAACCAAAGCCTCCGGTGACGCAGGCGGTAAAGGGGAGGATCGCCATTGTCCTGGATGACTGGGGTTACAACCTGAACAATCTAGGGCTTATCGAAGAGATCAGATATCCGGTCACCCTGGCGGTATTGCCGAACCTGGCTTTTTCGGAGAGGATCGCCAAAGAACTTAATGCCAGGGGTTTCGAGGTCATTCTGCACCTGCCTATGGAGCCGCGGGAAAAGAAGCGCCTTGAGAAGAATACGGTGATGGTTTCGATGAGCCGGGAGAAGCTCGGCGATATCCTCGACGATGACCTGGCTGCCGTACCTTTTGCGCGGGGGGTCTCAAATCACATGGGTTCTCTGGCTACGAGGGATAACGCGACCATGGAGGCGCTGTTCAGGGAGCTGAAGAAGAGGCGCCTTTATTTTCTGGACAGCTACGTCTCTTCAGGCAACACCGGGCTTGAAGCCGCCAGAAAGGTGAATCTGAGGTACGCCCGCCGGGACGTGTTCCTGGATAACCGGCTTGAAGCCTCGTATATCCGCAGACAGGTCCAGCAGCTGAAAATGAAGGCAAAGATGCGCGGCGAGGCGATCGGCATAGGCCATGACCGCAGGGCTACGCTTGAAGTCCTGAAAGAAATGATGCCGCAGCTTGCCAAGGAAGGATACCGGTTCGTATTCGTTTCGGAGCTGGTGGAATAAATGTACGTTTTAGGGATCGAGACATCTTGCGATGAGACATCTGCAGCCGTGGTCAAAGACGGCCGCAAGATCCTTTCTAATGTCGTCAGCTCGAGCCTGAAGTTCCATAAGAAGTACGGAGGCGTCGTTCCCGAGATCGCATCGCGCCTATGCCTTGAGACGATCTCTTTTGTCACGGATGACGCGCTCGGCCAGGCAGGGGTAAGTCTTAAGGATATAGGCCTAGTCAGCGTGACCAGCGGCCCCGGGCTACTGGGTTCGTTACTGGTCGGCGTATCTTTTGCCAAATCGCTCTACCTTGCCTTAGGCGTGCCGCTATTGGGCGTTGACCATATCCAGAGCCACGTTTATGCAAACTTCCTGAACGGCAGGCCGATAAAACTGCCCTTTATCGCCCTGGTCGTCTCAGGCGGCCATACCAGCCTCTTTTTTGTGGAAGATTTTGGCAGGATCCGGACCCTGGGAGAGACTCAGGATGACGCCTGCGGCGAGGCGTTTGATAAGGTGGCAAAGATTTTGGGCCTCGGTTACCCGGGCGGCCCTCTGATCGAGAAGCTGGCGAGGTCAGGGAATCCTAAAAAGATAAGATTCCGGTGTTCTGAAACCGGCCGGGAGCTTGATTTCAGTTTTAGCGGGATAAAGACCGCGGTGCTTTACGCGGTAAGGGGGAGGCGATTGACATTGCAGGAGAAGAGGGATATCGCCGCCTCCTTCCAGGAGTCTGCGATCGGGGCCCTGATCAGGAAAGCTCATTTAGCCTGCAGGCTTAAGAGGACGCCGCGCCTGGTCATCGGCGGAGGAGTGGTCGCAAACAGCAGATTAAGGGAAAGGTTTTACGCAGAATCTAAGAAGGCGGGCATAGATTGTTATTTTCCCGCATCTGACCTTTGCACGGACAATGCGGCTATGGTCGCCGGATTCGGGCACGCCTTGTTCAAAAGAGGCCAACGGTCCGGCCTTTATCTGACCGCGGGAGCCGGTTAATCGAATCAGAATGGAGGCATAAATATGCTTACAGACTTGGATATCATCATGCGCCTGACGCTGACTATGGTCTTAAGCGGGCTGATCGGGCTTGAACGCCAGTTACACCGCCGCGCTGCGGGGCTGCGTACCCATATGCTGGTCTCCATGGGCAGCTGCCTTATCATGTTGACATCGCTTTATGTTTTTGATATATATAAGGATAAGGCGGCACCTGATCCGGCACGTATTGCCGCAGGCGTCATCACCGGCATCGGATTTTTAGGGGCCGGTACGATTATCCGCGAGCCGGAAGGGGTCAGGGGCCTGACCACGGCAGCCAGCCTTTGGGTGGTCGCAGGCATAGGCTTAGCCGTCGGTTGCGGTTTTTTTAATGCCGGGATCTATACTACGGTCCTGACAGTGATTGCTCTTTTTTTTATGCGCTATATAGAGGGATTTATACCGGAAGAGGGAAAGAAGTAATTAAACGGGGGAGGTGACAGATGGCCTTTAAGAAGAAGATGGAGGAAAAGATCCTGGATGTAGATGCTTCCATGACCGGGACCCTGAGTTTCAAAGACCCGGTTAACCTGCGCATCAACGGAAAGTTTGAAGGTAACCTCAATACCAAGGGAAACCTTACCATCGGTCCGGCAGCCATCGTGCTTGCGGATATCGTCGGCGACAATATTATCATCGGGGGAAGGGTCAAGGGGAAGATTACCGCAAGGGAGAGGCTGACGCTTCTTCCTTCGGCGGTAGTAGAGGGAGACATCTATCCGGCAAGGCTCAATGTCACGGAAGGCGCGATCCTTGAGGGTAAATGCGTGATGCTGCAGGATTTTCTCAACGCCGCGGAAGTGGCGAAGTACCTGGAGATCGACCTTAACTCAGTAATGGAATGGGCCAATTCCGGCAAGATGCCCGGGCACAGGGAAGGAAGCGACTGGAAGTTCGAGCGTAAATCAATCGATGCCTGGCTGGCCGCAGGCAAGATAGAAAGGTAAGCCCCCGGGCTTTAAGAAAGACCCATGGCAGAAGAAAAGCTTTTGACGGTAAGGGACGTTTCCATCCTGTTGGGAGTTTCTGAGAAGGAAGTGGTCGACCTGGCTGAGACCGGCAAGATCCCCGCCTATAAAGTAGGCGGCGTATTCCTGCGTTTTAAAAAGGACCATATCCTGGAATATCAGAAGTCGGTTACGCCTTATGCGGCAAAGCCCGAAGAGGAAAAAGAGTCCCCGGGCGTAAGGTTAAGCGACTTCTTTTATTTTAACGACTTTTACATACTGGCTATCCTGATCATCGCCCTCCTTTTGGTGGTTATTTTCAGAGGTTATTAACCCGCTTATGTCTCCAAAATCCGGATATTGCGACTTAGGCTTTGCCAAGCTTGATACGGACAGAAAGAAGCGCAGGGGGTATCCTGAAGCGGTCTATTGTCCGGGCAAGGATTTGGACTACCTTGAGCGCATCGCCGGACAATTCATCAAACACCGGCAGGACCTGCTGCTTACGAAACTGGATAAAGAGGTTTACGCCTGCCTTAAGGGGAAGTTTCCTCTGCTCGGTTACGACCCGCGCGCGAGATTAGGATTTATCCTGAAGGACAAGGCCAAGACGAAAAAAGGCATGGTCCTGGTGGTCAGCGCCGGGACTTCGGATATTCCCGTAGCCGAAGAAGCAAGCCTGACCCTTGAGGCCATGGGGAGCCGGGTGAAAAGGCTCTATGATGTGGGGGTAGCCGGGGTGCACCGCCTGATGCAGAACCTGCCTCTTTTAAGAAAAGCAAAGGTGATCATTGTGGTTGCCGGAATGGAAGGCGCGCTGGCCAGCCTTGTGAGCGGCCTGGTGAAAGCGCCGGTGATCTCAGTCCCCACCAGTTGCGGCTATGGCGCAAACTTCGAAGGCCTGGCTGCGTTATTGACCATGCTCAACGGCTGTTCGCCGGGAGTAGGCGTTGTGAATATTGACAACGGTTTCGGGGCTGGATACCTGGCGGCGATCATTAATAATAGTAGGCAGTAGGCTGTATGCAGGATGCAGGATGAAGGAAAAAATAACGCTGAAAGAGGCGGTGAGGTTTCATGGGCATCTGGGGCCTTATCTGGTCCTCGGATTGCTGGCCGGCGAGGCCGCCTTAAAAAGGCTTAATTGCAGGAAGTTTTTCGGTCTGGAAGTCAAGGTGCGGGGCGCAGGCGAAAAGCCCAGGTCTTGTCTGGTCGACGGCCTGCAATTATCTACGGGAGCGACATACGGTAAAGGCAACATCGAAAAGTTAGACGGCAAAAAGATAAGCATCGCCTTTAGGAACAGGGATAATAACAAACGCCTCAAGATCAGCCTTAAGGAGGAGCTGGCCCGGAAACTCGAAGGCCTGAAAGGCCACCGCGACAGCGAAGCGTTTGCAGGCGCACTCTATAGGGCCAAACCTCAAAAGATCTTCAACTTCACAACAGGCGGGTAAAAATGGCACTCTCAGGGTTGGATATTTACAAACTGCTGGCTAAAACAAATTGTCGGGAATGCGGATTTGCTACGTGCCTGGCTTTTGCCATGGCGCTGGCCAAGAAGGCGGCAGGCATAGAGAAGTGCCCCTATATAAACGAGGAGGCAAAGCGGATGCTTGAGGCCTCGGCTCAGCCGCCCATTAAGCTGCTGTGTATTGGCGGGGGAGAAAAGAGTTTTGAGATCGGAAATGAGTCGGTAATGTTCAGGCACGAGGAGAAGTTTCACCGCCCTTGCGGCATCGGGTTTATTCTCGATGACGGCCTTAGCGACGCGCAAATTAAAGAGAGGCTTCGGAAGATCAATAAATCGAGATTTGAGCGCGTAGGCCAGATGCTTGAGGTGAATCTGGTAGCGGTCCGCCAGAATAAGTCCGGCCAGAGATTCTGTGACGCTGTGAAGCTCGTAGCGGAGAATACGGACCTGGCGCTAGTGCTGATGAGCCGCGACCCGGCTGCGCTAAAGCCTGCCCTTGAGTTGCTTAAGGCCAGAAGGCCGGTCATTTACCCTGCTGTGAAAGATAACCTGCAGGAGTTTGCGCTTCTGGCAAAGGAGTACGGGGCAATCCTGGTAATAACCTGTCCCGATCTTGAAGGCCTCTCGGCAGCGGCGGCACAGTTAAATAAGGAGGGCTTAAGCGATATTCTTCTTGATACCGGGAAAAAAGAGCTCTCCGATAAGATCTGGGACCTGACGCAACTGCGCAGGCTCCCCTTGAAAAGGTCGAACCGCAGCCTCGGATATCCTGTCCTGGCCGTAGCCGAAGAGGATGATCCCTACGAAGAGGCGTTAGAGGCAGTTACCTATATAGGCAAATACGCCGGCATCGTCCTGATCAGGGGGATAGAAAGCTGGGAAGTCCTTTCGCTGCTGACCCTGAGGCAGAACATCTATACTGACCCGCAGAAGCCCCTGCAGATCGAGCCGAAGCTTTATTCCATCGGACAGGTGGATGATAAGTCGCCGGTGCTGGTCACTACCAACTTTTCGCTTACCTATTACACGGTGCTGGGCGAAGTCGAGGCAAGCAAGGTCCCTTCCTATATTATGAGCGTGGATACCGAGGGCATGTCCGTATTGACCGCCTGGGCAGCGGAAAAGTTCACTCCCGAAAAGATCACTGCCACCGTCAATAAATACGGGGTCAGGCAGATGGTCAGGCATAACCGCCTTATCATCCCGGGTTACGTTGCGGTGATGAGCGGGGAGCTGGAGGAGAGCTCCGGCTGCAAGGTCGTGGTGGGGCCGAAGGAAGCGGCCGGATTGCCTTCGTTCCTGAAAAATCTATAATGCAAAATTTCAAAGTCTCCTTTTATCCGGATAAAAAAAGCGTGGAAGTGCCCCAGGATACTACCATATTATCCGCGGCGATCCAGGCAGGGCTGCAGATCAATTCTGCCTGCGGAGGGGACGGCGTCTGCGGAAAGTGCAGGGTGCTCCTGCGTAAAGGAAAGGCCCTGGTCCAGCCTACCGGCACGTTAAGCGAAATAGAAAAACAAAAAGGCTTTATCCTCAGCTGCACCTCTGCTGTGCAGGGAGACCTTGAGGTAGAGGTCCCCGTTGAATCCCGCCTTGACTTCACCAGGTCCGGGCCGCGCTACTTCAGCTCGCCCGAAGAATCCGAGCCTGCCGAGGCGCTGGTCAGCGACGAGTTTTTCGAATATTCTCCGCTGACAGAAAAGATATACCTGGAATTGCCCCGGCCCACTATAGAAGATAACGCCAGCGACCTGGAGAGGCTCTACCGCCAGGTCCGTTTATGCAAAAATACGCCCATTTTACAGACCAGCCTCTATAACCTAAAGCAATTGGGCGAGATGTTGCGGGACGCAGACTGGAAAATAACCGTGACCCTGGCCCGCAGGAACGACAGCCTTGAGGTACTTTTTATCGAGCCCGGAGACCTTTCGCGGAAGAATCACGGCCTTGCCTTTGATATAGGGACAACTACGATATCCGGGGAGCTGGTGGATCTGAAGACGAAAAAGATCCTGGCCACTAAAACCGCTTACAACAGGCAGGCGACATTCGGCAGCGACGTGATCGCGCGCATCATCCATGCCCAAAAGGAGAGCGGCCTTGAAGAATTACACGAGGCTCTGACCGATACCATGAACGAGATAATCGCGGAGCTTGCCTCAGAGCATAATATAAGCCTGAATGAGGTAACCTGTGTCCTTTGTGCCGGCAACACCACCATGATCCATCTGCTGCTGAGTATCGATCCGACCCATATCCGCAAGGTCCCCTATATCCCGACGGCCAATTCGGTACCGACGATCCGCGCGACAGAGGCGGATATCCATATCCACCCGCGCGGGCTGCTGGCCTGCGCGCCGGGAGTAGCCAGTTATGTGGGAGGGGATATAACCTCGGGGATCCTTTCAAGCGGCCTTTATAAGGAGGATTCCCTGAGCATCCTCATCGATATCGGCACTAACGGCGAGATCGCCCTCGGAAACAGGGATTTCATCGTCTCCTGCGCCGCATCCGCAGGCCCTGCCTTTGAAGGAAGCGGCCTGACCTGCGGCATGCGCGCAAGCGGCGGCGCGATCCAGAAGGTCAGGATTGATCCTGCAGGCGACAGAGTGGATTACGATGTGATTGCAGGCACGCCTCCCGTGGGGATCTGCGGGTCAGGGTATATCGATATCCTTGCCCAGATGCTGAAGGCCGGCCTGATCGACCGGGCCGGCAAGATCAGTGCAGGCGAAAGACGGCGCATCCGTCACAGCGAACTGGGAAAAGAGTTCGTGCTCGCCTTTAAGGAGGAGAGCTTAACGGCCGCAGATATCGTGATTAACGAATCGGATATCGACAACCTTAAACGCGCAAAGGCCGCGATTTATTCGGCGACCAGCGTCTTGGCCAGGCACATGCGCGTGGACCTTGCAGATATCAGGAAGTTCTTTATCGCCGGAGGGTTCGGCAATTATCTGGATATCGAAAACGCCCTCTTCATAGGGCTGCTGCCGGATCTGTCCAGAGAAAGGTTTGTCTTTATCGGCAACAGTTCATTAGCCGGGGCCAGGGAGATGCTCTTATCCGCCGCGGCAAGAAAACAGGCGGAGGAGATCGCCGGGAAGGTTACCTATTTTGAGCTGTCTACCGACGCGGCGTATATGGACGAGTATATGGCGGCGTTATTTTTCCCGCATACTGACTTGAGCAGGTTCCCGGGTGTTAAATTTTAATTAAAAATTACAAATATCAAATTTCAAATGAACGTCAAATTATCCTGTTTCAAAAAAAAACTTTGACATTTGCCATTTGACATTTGAAAATTAAGGAGCGACAGCGACGATTATGGGTTGCGTTATAGCCATGGCAGGCAAGGGCGGCACGGGAAAGACGACGGTCGCAGCGCTCATCGTGAGGATGCTGCGGGATGCCGGGTCAGGTTCGATACTGGCAGTAGATGCCGATCCGAACAGCAACCTCGGCGAAGCCCTCGGCCTTGAAGCAAAGGAGACTATAGGCAGGCTCCTGGATGACGTGGCGGCCCGTCCGCAGAGCGTTCCGCCCGGGATGGGAAAAGACGCATTCCTGGAATACCGCGTACAGACCATCCTGCAGGAGGGCGAAGGCTTTGACCTGCTGGTCATGGGCAAACCCGAAGGCCCGGGCTGCTATTGTTACGTGAACAATGTCTTAAGGAACGTGATGGCAAAGCTCATCGAAGGCTATGATTATATCGTGATCGATAATGAGGCGGGGCTGGAACACCTATCCCGGCGCACCACCCGCGCTGCCGAAGCCCTAGTCGTGGTCTCTGATGCGGGAAAGGTGGGGTTGAGATCGGCAAAGAGGATAAATACTCTCGCCGACGAATTGGGACTTAAGATCGCAAGGCGCCTGCTGGTCCTTAACCGGTTTGAAGATTCTCCTGACCCGGAAGCGTTAAAGGGGCTGGGCCTTGAGTACGCGGGGAATATCCCGACCGATGATTCGATCACCAGGATAAGCTTAAACGGAGCCTCGCTGATGGGGCTGGATAAAGGCGCAGCGAGCGTTTTGGCCTTGCAAAAAATAGGAGAAAAACTGTGGCGTTGCAATTAGCGACAGAGAAGTGGTCCGGAGAGATTTCGGAGGTTATAATCGGCGCAACTAAGGATGAAGGCGGCAGCCGCAAAAGCGTAGTCAGGATCGGCGGAGAGAATACGCTGCCGTTTCTGTTCAACGAAGGCAAGATCCCGAATCCTGTCTGCGTGGCTTTTGAGGTCTGGGATACCGCTCCTTCCGACTGGCCGGAGTGCCTCTGGCGGGCTTTCGGAAAGAGCCTCAATGACAGCTTAAGCTGGGCAAAAAAATGCGTGGAAGAATATAAAGCAAAGATCCTTTGCGTAAGGCTGCAGTCTGCGCATCCGGATTTCGCAGACACTCCACCCGAGGCTTGCGCAAAGTTCATCGCCGGCCTGCTTAATGCCGTGGATGTCCCCTTAGTCATCATCGGCTGCGGAGACGATGCAAAGGATAACCTGGTCCTGCCTGCGGTAAGCGAAGCGGCCAAAGGAGAACGCTGCCTTATCGGAAGCGCGGTCCAGGATAATTACAAGACCCTGGTGGCGGCCCTTTCTGCCGACGGGCATAATATCATCGCCGAATCGCCCATTGATATCAATATCGCCAAGCAGCTGAATATCCTTATTTCCGATACGGGTTTTGCGCTTTCGCGCATCGTGATCAATCCCACCATAGGCGCGCTGGGTTATGGCCTTGAATACGCTTACTCCATTATGGAGCGGGCGCGCCTGGCTGCATTATCTGGCGATAAGACCGTGGCGAGCCCCTTTATCTGTTTTGTCGGCCAGGAGGCGTGGAAGGCAAAAGAGGCGAAATCAGAGGACGAAAGGCAGGGTATCATCTGGGAGATGCTCAGCGCCGCCGCCCTAATTCAGGCGGGCGCCGGGCTGTTAGTGATGCGGCATCCTGTTGCCGTCGAAAAGGTGAATAAATATATAGAGCGGTTATTTCAACGCTGAATAAGACATGCTGATCATCGGCGAACTGATCAACGGAATGTTCCAGGATATTGCAAGGGCGATCAAGGATAAAGACAAGTCCGTGATCCAGAAGCGCGCTCTTGAACAGGTCGATGCGGGCGCTGACGCCCTGGATGTGAATTGCGGCCCTGCTTCCGCCAAGCCTGGTTCTGACATCCGGTGGCTGATAGAGGCGATCCGGGAGGTTACGGACAAGCCGCTCTGCCTTGATTCCAGCAAGCCGCAGGTGATCGAATCGGGCCTTGAGGTCTTAAGGGGCAAGGCGATCATTAATTCTACCACCGCAGATCCGGAAAAGCTCGATATCCTCGTGCCCCTGGCCAAGAAATACAACGCTTTGCTGATCGGCCTGACCATCAGCACAAAGGGCATCCCGCAAAATAAAGATCAGCGCCTGGAGCTGGCAGCCGAGATCCTTGCCTTTTGCTCGCAGGCGGATTTTCCCGTCGAGGACCTCTACATCGATCCGATCGTGCTTCCGGTCAATGTGGCGCAGGCGCAGATGCAGGGGATCCTTGAGGCGATCCGCGAGTTCAAGGTCATCTCTACGCCCAGCCCCAAGACCATCGTGGGCTTAAGCAATGTCTCTCAGGGGACGAAGTCAAGAGGCCTCCTCAACCGTACTTTTCTGACCATGGCCCTTGCGTACGGACTGGATGCGGCGATCCTGGATCCGCTGGACAAAGACCTGATGGATTCCCTCATCACCGCAGAGTTGATCTTAAATAAGAATATCTACTGCGATTCGTATTTAGACGCATACCGCAGGAAATAAGATGAGAAGGAAGATAGTCCGCCACGTCTTCAGATTACACGGTTTTATGGAGAGCTTCAGGCTGGCAGCCGACGGGGTATACTACCTTTTTTTGTACCACCGCAACATGCGCATTATCTTTCTGCTGGGGGCCGCAGCATTGCTTGCGGGTGTCTATCTTCAACTGAGGGGCATCGAGCTGGTGGCGCTCTTCATCACCGTCACGCTTGTCTTCATGGCAGAGATCTTTAATACCGCCATCGAGATGATGATGAATATGCTTAGCGCCAGGTACCGCCTGAGGATAAAGCTGGTGAAGGATATCGCCGCGGCGGTGGTGCTAATTTCGTCGATAAATGCGGTCATCGTAGGAGGCATCCTGTTTCTGGGGCGTCTTAAGGCTGCGATATAAAGAGGAGGGGGTATGAAAAGGAAAGGGCTTTTGCTGGTTATTCTGGGGGTCATAGGCGCTCTGTACGTGTATTTTTTTGATCTGCTCATGGGTAAGCCCATGAATGACGTCACCGGGCCGAAGTCAGTCGTTGCTTTTGTCATCTGCGGCATACTTGTCCTTGCGGGCCTGCGCATCGCTTTCGGCTGCCCGGTCTGCCGCGTCAAAGACAAGAAATGATCCTTCCGCTTAAACTGGTCGGCCTATGGCTTTTTCTCGACGGACTGGTCTCGATGGCAAAATGCTCGGATAAGAAGTGGACCTTCCAGATAGTGAGGGTCATCCGCGCAGTCCTCGGGATCGCGTTGATCCTTGTTAAGCCATGAGTCCGGCTTGTGTTACGTTGATTTTATGGTAGAATAATTTTTTGCGGCGGCGTAGCTCAGTCTGATAGAGCAGTCGGCTCATACCCGATAGGTCACTGGTTTAAATCCAGTCGCCGCCACCAACATAATTACTGCGGGAAAATCCAGTCGCCGCCACCATAATGAAAATAAGGAGGATAATGATCCAAACCATTGAAATCATCTGTAAGCCCTGCCATAAGTGCGACCTGATGATCCAAAGGATAAGCTACATATTGCATTGCATCCAGAATCAATCGGGCCTTAAGCTCAAATACGAGCTCAAGCTTAATAAGAATATCCACGAGGCAGAGAAGTATGGTTACAACGTGACGCAATTGCCCGTTGTCAAGATAAACGGCGATATCGAGTTCGTCGGACACGTGAAAGAAGAACATCTCATCCGTATGAAGCTGGAAGAGATCATCCGGCAGGCCTAATCGTCAGCCGGTCCGGCTGGATCCCCGCCTTATCAGAGCCGCAAAAAACTTGCCCATGATCATCGAAAAAGCTAAAAAGACCATAAAAAACTACGGCCTTTTGACAAAAGGAGACAGGATCGTCGTCGGAGTCTCAGGCGGCCCGGATTCCCTGGCCCTGTTATTGCTGCTGAACGCCTTAAGGCAGGAGATGGGGCTTGAGTTGTACGTGGCTCACCTTGACCATATGCTGCGAAAAGATTCGGCCCGGGATTGCGAGTTTGTGCGCAGGGTTTCAGAGAGGCTGAAGCTTCCTTTTTATTCCGCGCAGATCGATATCAGGGCTATCAGCAGGAAGGGTTCGCTTGAAGAGATCGCGCGCAATGCGCGCCTGGGGTTTTTGTTCAGGGTGGCAAAAGAAGCCGGGGCTAAGAAAATAGCCCTCGGCCACAACCTGGATGACCAGGCAGAAACCGTGCTGATGCGCCTCCTGCGGGGAACAGGGCTCTTCGGTTTATCCGGCATCCTGCCTAAAAGGAATATAGCCGGTTTTACCGTCGTCAGGCCGCTGGTCGAAATAAGGAGGAGAGACATCGAAACTTATCTGAAAAAGAAAAAGATAAAACCCCGCAGGGATATTTCCAATTCCCGGGATATCTATCTGCGCAACAGGATCAGGAACAGACTCCTGCCGCTTCTTGAAAAAAAATACAACAGCAACATCAGGGAAGTGCTGGCAAATACTGCGCAAAGCGCAGGCTCAGATTACGATTTTCTTAACCGCATGGCATTGCGCAGGCAGAAGGCCGGCTCGCCCAGGATCGATTTAAGAAGTTTCCTCAGGCTCCATCCTGCCATGCAGAGGCTGATTTTGCGCCGCGCCTTTGCCGCAGTAAAGGGGGATACCCGCAGGCTCAGCTTCAGCCACATCCGGGAGATCGAAGACCTGATCCTGAACCGGCCGCAAGGCGCGGTAGTTGACCTGCCTGCCGGGGTATCGGTGGTCAAGAAGAGGTCCCTTTTATTTTACCGCAGATAATCCCTGAAAAAGCGCAATAAATGCTTGATTCTACAGGTATTTATAGATATAATATTTTCTAATTATTGAGGAGAAAATATGGCAAATAATAAACAGGCAAGGCCGAAAGCAAAAAAAGACGAGTTTTTAAAAGGCCCTATGGGCTGGGTCATGTGGGTGATCTTATTTATGATCATCTGGAATGCTGTGAGCGTGATCTTCACCGGAGTCAGCCGCCCCCTGACCTATAGCGAGTTCTATAAAGTCCTGAAGGATGATCCGGAAAAAATCAAGTGGGTGACTAAGACCGAGGGCGGCCTTAAATTAGACGGAGAGCTTACCGACGGATCGAGATTCTACGTCTATATCCCCGAAAACGACCCCGAGCTACTTAATCTCCTGCGCCAGAACCTGAAGCAGTTTTCCGTGCAGCCGCCGTCGATCTGGGGGAACCTTTTTGTGCAGCTTAGCGGAGTAATTTTGTTGATTTTATTTTTCTGGTGGATGTCCATGCGCGGAGAGCAGTTAGGAGGAAGGATCATGGCTTTCGGCAAGGTACGGCCGAAGATCCAAAGCGAGATGGAGAAGGTCACCTTCGGAGATGTGGCCGGCGTGGAGGAGGCCAAGGAAGAGCTGAAAGAGGTCATCGAGTTCTTAAAAGACCCGAAGAAGTTCCAGCGGCTCGGCGGCAAGATCCCTAAGGGCGTGCTGCTGGTGGGGCCTCCGGGTTGCGGAAAGACCCTGATCGCCCGTGCCGTCGCCGGAGAGGCGGGGGTGCCTTTTTTCAGTATTTCCGGCTCGGATTTTGTGGAGATGTTTGTGGGCGTGGGTGCCAGCCGCGTGCGCGATCTTTTCGAGCAGGGCAGGCGCGCGGCAAAGATATCCGGCAGGGGCGCGATCATCTTTATCGATGAAATCGATGCTGTAGGCCGCCTGCGTTTCGCCGGGATCGGCGGCGGCCATGACGAACGCGAGCAAACCCTGAATGCCCTGCTGGTTGAGATGGACGGTTTTGACGCTACTCAGGGGATAATCCTGATCGCAGCAACCAACAGGCCCGACACTCTTGACCCGGCGCTCCTTCGGCCGGGAAGATTCGACCGGCACGTCATCATGAACCTGCCGGATATAAAAGGAAGGGAAGAGATCCTAAAGGTGCATACCCGTAAAATAAAGCTTGCGCCGGCGGTTGACCTGAAGAGCGTCGCTGCCTCGACTCCTGGTTTCTCCGGCGCAGACCTGGCAAACCTGTGCAATGAAGCCGCGCTGCTGGCTGCGCGCAATAATAAGGAAGCGGTGGAGATGGTTGATTTTGACAAATCAGTGGAGCGCGTCCTGATGGGGCCCGAGAAAAAGAGCCACATTATATCCAAGAAGGAAAAAGAAATCACCGCCCTGCATGAGTCCGGCCATGCCCTGATGTCTTTGTTGCTGCCGGAAGTCAATCCCTTAAAGAAGGTTTCGATCATACCGCGCGGGCTTGCCGGAGGGTACACCTTTACTCCGCCGCTTGAAGACCGCCACTACTGGACCAGAAAAGAACTGATCTCGGAGATCAGCATGATGCTCGGCGGGCGTGCCTCCGAAGAGCTGAACTTAAGCGAGGTCACCACCGGCGCCCAGAACGACCTGGAGATGGCCACACAGATGGCCAGGCGCATGGTCACGCAGTTCGGCATGTCCGAGAAGCTGGGCCATATTACCCTGGGCAGGCGCGAAGGCCTGGTTTTCCTCGGGCGCGATATCATGGAAGAAAAGAATTACAGCGAAGAGACCGCACGTACGATCGACGAGGAGGTCAAAAGGATAGTGGATGAGGCCTATACCAAGTCTAAAAAACTCCTCGAGCAGAATCTGGAGAAACTGAAAGTCCTTTCTCAGGCGCTCCTTGAGAAAGAAGTGATGGACGGAGAGGAAGTAAAGAAGCTGCTCAGCCTCGAAAAACCGGATGTAGTATAAAGTTTTCCTGAAAAAGAAATGATCCGCGTATTGCAGTCCCCCACCATAAAAGAAATCAGGGCTATTATGCAGGATATCGGAGTGGATCCTTACGGTATCAGGATCATGCAGTCGAAAGCAAGCCACTATCTGGTCAGAATGGATTCGCTTCCGAATGTAACCGCGAATATCCTGAAACAAGAAATGTTGTCCCTGGGCGCAGACGCGGCACTCGCCAGGGGTTCGCTCACCGGAAAGGCGATGTACACAGGCTGCCTTTTAATGGGCACATTATCCCAATTTATGCGGCTCATCCAGAAATTACAGAAGCAGCCGTTTGGCCTCAGCAGTATGGGCAGGGATCTTTCCTGTACCCTGAAGAAGTTTCAGCAGGATAAGTTCACCCTGGACCTGAAAAGATTCAAACTGGACCTTTCCGCAGGAGTGCATATTATGGGGATAGTCAATGTCACGCCGGACTCTTTTAGCGGAGACGGGCTTTATAAATGTCAGATTGAGGACGTAGTCGAATACGCCTGCAAATTGGCCGAAGACGGGGCAGATATCATTGATCTGGGCGGAGAATCAAGCCGTCCCGGGGCAAAGCCGGTTCCCCTAAAGGAAGAGCTGGCTAGAGTCATCCCGGCAGTAAAGAAACTTGCGAAAGTCCTGCGCGTGCCGATTTCAGTCGATACCCGTAAACCCGAAGTGGCGAAGCAGGCGCTTGAGAACGGAGCGCTGATCCTTAATGATATCTCGGGATTCAGGGATCCGGCTATGGTAAGGACCGCGGCCAGATATAATGCGGGGGCAGTGGTGATGCACATGAAAGGCTCACCCGCTACTATGCAGAAGGATCCTGGGTATGATTCTTTGATGGATGAGGTCCTGGAATACCTCGACAGGGCTTTGAGGCGGCTTGAAGACGCAGGGGTGAAAAGGGAAATGACTATCATAGACCCTGGTATCGGATTCGGCAAGACCACGGGGCATAACCTTGAGATCTTAAAACGCCTTGGAGAGTTCAAGGTCCTGGGCAGGCCGATATTGGCCGGCACTTCCCGGAAGTCTTTCATCGGAAAAGTCTTAAATGCTCCCGCGCAGGAACGCCTTTCCGGCACGCTTTCAAGTTGCATCCTGGCAGCTTCTTCCGGGGCAAGGGTCCTGAGGGTGCATGATGTCAAGCCGGTGAAGGATGCGCTTAAGATCTTTGAGGCGGTGAATCAGGCATGAATACGCCGGTCATAATACAGTATTGGAAGCCGGTTTTTGAGATATTAGCCCTCTGGGCCACTATCTACCATATCATGCTCTTTTTCGAGGGGACCCGCGCCTTACAGGTCTTACGCGGGATAATCGTGCTGCTCCTGGTTTTTTTCCTGGTCGAGAAGTTGAACCTGCAGGTGCTGGAGTGGCTCCTGACTAAGATGTTCGGCATTTCAGTGATCGCCATCCTCATTATCTTCCATCCCGAGATCCGCCAGGGCCTGGCGCGGCTGGGCGAGCGGCACTTCTTAAGCACGGCGCCCCGCGAGGAGGAGATCGACCGGATGTTACGCGAGATCGGGGTGGCGGCGGAGAATCTCTGCAGAAAGAAGCTGGGCGCGATCATCGCGATAGAGAAGAACTTACCCCTTAGCGCCTATATTGAAAGCGGAGTGAATATCGACGCGGCTGTTTCCTCTGACCTGATCGAGGCGATATTCACTCCGAATAACCCTCTTCATGACGGCGCCGCGGTCATCCGGAGGGCAAGGTTATCTGCAGCAGGCTGCCTTTTCCCGTTGACCCAGAACAAGGACTTAAGCCGTATCTTCGGCACCCGGCACCGCGCAGCGCTCGGTTTAAGCGAAGAGACAGATGCGCTGGTGATCGTGATCTCGGAAGAACGCCAGGACATCTCCCTGGTCTACCGCGCAAAGCTTTATAAGGACTTGAGCCGAGAGGAACTCTTCCTGAAGATCAAAGAACTGGTCAGAAAAGAAAATGCCTAGGAAAAAAGTAAGCCTCGCCGCAGTCATAACGCACTGGTTCACTTATCACCCCTGGCTTAAAGCAATCGCCTTATTTCTGGCGGTTATCGTGTGGTTTTACGTGCGTTATGAGATCGGACGCTTCAATTATTAAAGATGAAACTCGGCGTAAACATAGACCACGTAGCGACTCTGCGGCAGGCGCGCCGCGGGGTCGAACCGGAGCCGGTACTGGCAGCATTGGTCTGCGAAGCAGCCGGCGCGGATTCGATCGTGGTACACCTGCGGGAGGACCGCCGCCATATCAGGGAGCAGGATCTCTTTCTCTTAAAGAAGGCAATTAGGACTAGGCTGAATCTTGAGATGTCTGTGTCAAAGGAGATAGTCGGTATCGCCTGTGAGGCAAGGCCCGGTCAGGCGACCCTGGTGCCGGAGAAGAGGCAGGAGCTGACTACCGAAGGCGGGCTTGACGTGACCGGGAATTTCAAAAGGATACAAAGGGCTATGGAGAGTCTGGAAAAAAACGGCATCGGAGTCAGCCTTTTTATTGATCCGGATAAAAGGCAGATAAGGGCGGCAAAAGAGCTTGGCGCGAAGATGCTTGAATTGCACACCGGCAGGTTCGCCGAGGCAAAGACCATGAAACTGCAGGACGGGTTTTTCCGCCAAATCCGGGAAGCCGCGCGCTTTGCAAAGGCCGAGGGCTTTAAAGTCTTTGCCGGCCATGGCCTGAATTATGATAATGTCGCCAGGATCGCAGGCATTAGGGAGATCGAGGAACTGAACATAGGCTATTCTATTATCTGTCGTGCTCTCTTTGCGGGTTTAGGCAGGGCGGTGCGGGAGATGAGGGAACTGATCGGGGATTAGGATGATTTTGGGCACGGGCGTGGATATAACCGAGGTGCGCAGGCTCCGGCAGGCGGTAGAGAAATGGGGCAGGTCGTTTTTAGATCGCGTCTTCACCCGGGAAGAGCTGGAAAACGCCAAGTCGCGCGGCAGCCTCTATCAGCACCTGGCCGGAAGGTTCGCGGCTAAGGAAGCGGTCTTCAAGGCCCTGGGTGACCCGAAACTTACCTGGCAGGATGTCCAGGTCCTCAATGATAAAGAGGGCCGGCCTCTTTGCCGGATAAAAAAACCCGGATCCGCTAAGTTAGAGGTGCACATCTCCATCTCGCATGTAAAAAATTATGCGGTTGCCAACGCGGTTATTATCCAGAAGGCCTAACGCGTCAAAAGGCGATTTCGGCCACATCCTGATCCTGGCGGGTTCGGCGAGATTTTCCGGGGCTGCTGCCCTTTGCGCCGAGGCGGCGCTGCGTTCCGGCAGCGGCCTGGTGACCCTTGCGCTCCCCGGCAGCCTTAATAGCGCGATGATCAGGATAAAGTCCAAAGAGGTAATGACTCTGCCTCTGCCGGAGACAAAAGAAGGCGGGGTGAGCCTCTCAGCCTTCAAGGATCTTAAGGATTTTGCGGAAAATGCTGACATCGTGGCGCTGGGGCCCGGGCTTGGCCGCGATAAATCTACTCAGGCCCTGGTGCGTAAGATTGTATCCGGCTTAGATAAGCCTATGGTCATTGACGCGGATGGCCTGAATGCATTAGCCGGCCGCCTGGATTTACTAAGAGCCAAGAGCCGTGAGCCAAGAGCAATACGTATATTGACCCCTCATCCCGGAGAAATGGCCAGGCTCCTGGGTGCGACCGTAAGGAAGGTGCAGGCTGCAAGGAAAGAGATAGCCTCAGGGTTTGCCAAAGCATACAAAGTAACTCTGGTTTTAAAGGGGTTTCAAACCGTGGTTGCGGACTACCGGGGCAGAGCCTACCTAAATAAGACCGGTAACCCCGGGATGAGCACTGCGGGAAGCGGAGATGTGCTCACCGGCATGATCGCGGCATTTGCAGGCCAGGGCCTGGATGCGTTTGATGCGGCTAAGTTTGGCGTTTATCTGCACGGCCTGGCCGGCGATTTGGCTGCTCAGGAAAAGACGCAAATTTCCTTGATTGCCTCGGATATTATTGGTAAAATCCCTGAGGCGATCAAGAGGTGCGGATAGGTAGCGACGCCGGCGTAGCTCAGCAGGCAGAGCAGCGGTTTTGTAAACCGCGGGTCGGGGGTTCGATTCCCTTCGCCGGCTCCATAAAAGCTATGAACAGGAGAAAATTGGATCTGAATAGAATAAAACATCTTTATTGGGGGCGAAAGCTTAGTGTGGAAGAGACCGCCAAGAAACTAGGCATCTCCGCATGGTCTTTATATGGCTTAATGCAAAAGAATAATATTCCCCGCCGTCTGCATTCTGAGGCCGGTTATTTGGCAAATAAGAATAAGCCGGCATTTGAGATCAGGATGGATCTTGATTACGTAGACGAAAGATTAAAAATCGCCGGATGCATGCTTTATTGGGCCGAAGGTTCGTTTAGTACTAATTTTGTCGATTTTACGAATAGCAATCCCGAGATGATAAAATTGTTTTTGTGTTTTTTAAGGGAAATCTGCGGTGTAAAAGAAGAGAGGTTAAGGGTTTATTTATATGCTTATAGCGCAGAGAATCTCGAGGCAATTAAACGATATTGGCAAAAGATTACGGGGATACCGGGTAGGCAATTTACAAAACCTTATATAAGAAGGCCTGTTCAGAATCTTACTAAAAGAAAATTACCGCAAGGTTTAGTGCATATTCGTTATAACGATAAGCGCCTGTTGGAAATTTTGAAAATTTGGATTGAAGAATACGTTCAATGGGCAGGTACCCAAGTGGCCAAAGGGGGCAGACTGTCAAAGGGCAGCGTTCTATCGAAAGGTAGAATGGAAAAGTAGGTGAATTCAGGGAAGCCCCGGCGCTGCCGGGGTAATCCTGAGCGAAGTTCCGAGCAAAACGAGGAAAACGTGCAGAGACTAAGCGCCTACCGCCTAAAGCTAAAAGCCAAGGCGATGAGATAGTCCAAGCCTTAAGGTAACTTAAGGGCACTTGAAATCTGCTGCACTTGTGCTTCAGAGGTTCGAATCCTCTCCTGCCCATTTTGAAAATCCCGACAAGGGATTTTCAAAATGCACAAAGTGAGCGTTAAAAGCCCCGACAAGGGGCTTAGCGAACGGCGTGCGTACATCAAATATAATCCCGACAAGGGATTTTCAAAATGCACAAAGTGAGCGTTAAAAGCCCCGACAAGGGGCTTAGCGAACGGCGTGCGTACATCAAATATAATCCCGACAAGGGATTTTCAAAATGCACAGAGTGAGCGTTAAACGGCCCGACAAGGGGCTTAGCGAACGGCGTGCGTACATCAAATATAATCCCGACAAGGGATTTTCAAAATGCACAAAGTGAGCGTTAAAAGCCCCGACAAGGGGCTTAGCGAACGGCGTGCGTACATCAAATAGGAGGTTCCTATGTCAAAAAAGAAGGTCATTATCTGGGTCATCGTAGCAATAGTTTTAGTTGTCCTGGGATTGTCTATCCTGGTCGCCGCTTTTGCGCCGAGCTTAAGGATGGGGTCTGCCGCAAGATATAAAGCTGACGCGGATTATTATGGCGAACAGTATTCACTTGCTCCCGAGTCTGCTGTCGGAGGGGCGCAGTACATGGCGCCGGCAAAGGCGATGGCCAAGCAGGCTCAGGCAGCGCCCTCGGTAAGAAAGCTTATCCGCAGGGCAGAATTGGATCTTGAAGTAAAATACTGCGATGAGACAGCAAAGAAGATAACTGATCTGGTCAACAGTTATTCCGGGATCATTATTGATGCCCAGATCCAGAAAGCGCCCAATGAAGCAAAGAGGGGCCAGACTATCCTGAAGGTCCTGCCCAAGGATTTTGATACGGTGCTGTTGAAATTAAAGGAGTTGGGAAAGGTGAACTCAGAGAGGGTCACCGCAGAAGACGTCACCGAAGAATACGTAGACCTGGAGGCAAGGCTCAAGAATGCCAAGGCGGTTAAAGACAGGCTTATGGCGATCCTGCAGGATAAGGCGCGCACGGTCAAGGACATCCTGGAAGTCGAGCGGGAATTATACCGGGTAGGCGAGGAAATAGAGCGGATCGAGGGCAGGATGAAGTTCCTTGACCGCCAGGTGGATCTGGCTACCATTACCGTTAACTACTACGAACCGAAGGCTATAGCGCCGGAACCTTTGAATGTTTTTGAGCGGTTCAAGAAGACCGTCCGCCTCTCTATTGAGGTTTTTATCAACGTTTTCAATGCCGCGATCGTAGTCATTTTTGCCCTTATCCCGGTCTTCTTGTGGCTGGGCATCATCGTGGCGGTCGTGGTGTTGGTCAGGAAGTTCTTCAGAAAATAGAGTAGTGCCGCGCGGGTGTAGTTCAATGGCAGAACAATAGCCTTCCAAGCTATATATGTCGGTTCGATTCCGATCACCCGCTTAAATGAGCAGACACTTTACGGAGCGAGAAAAAGGAGCGAACGTAAAGTGTAGCCAAGTCGATTATTCACTGTTGGCGTCTGCGAATTTACATCGCCATAGCTTACTAGAGGCGATGGACTAAGTAATTATGAAAAATCGCGAATTCTTAGAGCCCGTTTTCATCGATGCCTTTGACCTGGACGATGCCTGGTTTCAGTGCCTATCGGCGATCCTGGAAAAAGGGCATGTCTACACTATCACCAAAGGCAGCTATGAAGGCCAGAAACGCCTGGAATTCGATTTCGTAGCGGTGCGCGTGAAAAAGCCGTCGCATCAGATCATACCCATAATCCCGGAAGGGATGAGCATCCCGGCGCCGACGGACATGGATTACATCCAGGGCTACCTAGGGTATCTGTTGACCGGGGCCAAGACCGAGACAGAAGACTATACTTACGGAGAAAGGCTGGTCGACCCCAAGGTCAGGATAAAGCAGGCGGAGGACGGCAAAGACCTGGTCAGGGAGATGCCGCTTCAGGTGAATCAGGTCGAAGAGGTGATCAGGCTTTATAAAGAGAAGGGGCACGGCACTAATCAGGCGACGATGGAGATCGGGATGCCTTCGGATATTAAGCTGGTAGATCCTCCGTGTCTGCGCATCATCGATACCCGCGTGCGTTACGGAAAGTTGCATTTTATTCTTTATTTCCGTTCTTGGGACCTGTGGGGCGGATTTCCCTCAAACCTTGGCGGATTGCAGTTGGTAAAGCAATACATGGCGGATGAGATCGGCGTGGAGGACGGCGAGATCGTCGCCGTCAGCAAGGGCTTGCACCTCTATGATTATTCCTGGGAACTGGCGAAACTGCGCACTAATAAGATGCACCTCAAGATTCAATGAGAAGCCTGTCCTTTAAGGGTAAAGAGCGCAGGCGGTTCGAGAGGCTGGAGCATGTCAGGCCGCTGGCTTTTAAGGTCTGCAAGAGAAAGACCGTCTCCAGGATCTTGAGGGGCTATACCTCGAATATCAGCCAGTCAGGGTTGCTTTGCAACATCAGGGATAGGGTGCGCAAAGACGATATCCTCTGGCTTTCTTTTGACCGTGCCACTCTGGAGTTCTGCGGAGGCCTTGAGAAGAAGGCGTTGATTTATCAAAACGGCATTATTGCAAAGGTGATCAGAAGCGTAAAAAAGCCGGACGGCAGTTCGGACGTGGGGTTGCATTTTATTACGCGGGAAGAGAAGAACCTCTCGCATATTTATCCGCGGGTGAAGTTTACGGTAAGGCCTAAAAATGTCTAGATCCGGTATCGCTATACTCGGGGACGGCGGCTGGGGCACAACGCTGGCCCTGCTGCTGCATAAAAAAAAATTCAGCCTGACTCTCTGGAGCGCGTTCAAAGATTACTCCCGTTATCTTGACAGGGCAAGAGTAAATAAAAAGTTTTTGCCGGGGATAAAGATCCCCCGCGGCATCAGCATTACCGACGACCTTCAGGCAGCGGTCTCAGGCAAGGATCTGATTGTCCTGGCTGTGCCTGCGCAGTACATCCGTTCAGTCCTGAAGAGAATCAAGCCCGGAGATCACCTGCGGGATGCCTCATTTTTGAGCGTAAGCAAGGGGATCGAGGTGGGCACCCTGAGGCGCGTCTCCCAGATAGTCCATGAGGAACTGGGCAATGTGCGGCTGGCTGTCTTGTCCGGGCCTACGATCGCCCACGAGGTCGCCCTGGGTATCCCCACTACAGCGGTGATCGCTGCGGCTGATCCGTGTTTAAGAAGGCACCTTCAGGGGGTCTTCATGGCCGAAAGATTCAGGGTCTATACCAATGAGGACGTCGTGGGGGTGGAGCTGGGCGGCAGCCTTAAGAACGTGATCGCCATCGCCTGCGGCATCTCAGACGGGCTGAAGTTCGGCACTAATGCCAAGGCTGCCATCCTTTCGCGCGGCCTGGTTGAGATCTCCCGTCTTGGCCATGCCATGGGCGCTAAGGTGAGCACCTTTTACGGAATAAGCGGGTTGGGGGATCTGGTGACTACCTGTATCAGCCCTTACAGCAGGAACAGGTTTGTCGGAGAGCAGGTCGGCCGCGGCAAGGCTTTGAAAGAGGTTCAGCTGCATATGCAGATGGTGGCAGAAGGTATCCCCACCACAAAATCCGCCTATTCTTTAAGCCTGAAATATAAAGTTGATATGCCGATCACCCGGGAAGTCTACCAAGTTCTTTATAAGAATAAGCCCCCCCTCAAGGCGGTAAAGGACCTGATGACCAGGGAGGGGAAAGAGGAATAGGGATATAAGTTTCGGGGCGTGGCTCAGTTTGGCTAGAGCGCTTGAATGGGGTTCAAGAGGTCGACAGTTCAAGTCTGTCCGCCCCGATAAAATATAAAAAGAGGTCGACAGTTTCCCGCCAAGCGATTAAAATGAGGGCGGGATCCCGCCCAAGATTCAATTGGCTTGGCGGGACAAGTCCCACCTCCCCGACCACTTCTAAAAGAGGCGCAATATGTCGGAAGAAAAAAGAGAAGCTGTGCGCATCAAGAAAGCCATGGTAGTGATGTACAGCCGGGATAATAAGGCCTGGGACACCACGCTCTTAAGGGACATCAGCGAGAAGGGCCTGCAAATCACCGTTAAAGAAGAGATCGCCGAAAATGAGACGCTGTATCTGATGTTGAAGATCCCTTTCCGGCCGTTTGAGTGGCTGGAGTTCTCAGGCAGGGTCAGGAAGGCGCTGCATTTACTTACGGCAAAGGAGGATTCGGTTGCCGGCTCCTATATCGTACATATAGAGTTTGAAGGACTCAAATCCGAATATAAAAAATTGATCCAAGAATACGTCGCTTGGTACATAAATAGTGCAAAAGGAGGCCAGAGATGAATTATACCGGAGCGGAAAAACGCAAACATCCTCGTGTGCCGGGGCGTTTTATCGTCTCATACCGCGTTCTTGAAGAGAACGAAAAGACCGATATCTCCCAGACGAAGAATGTCAGCCTGGGGGGAATGCTCCTGACTACTAACCGCCGGTTCGAAGCGGGAACCAACCTTGCCCTGCAGATAAGGCTCCCCTTTGACCCGAATCCCCTGATGCTAATCGGAAAAGTGGTCGAATCAAAAGAGATCACCAAGAACCTTATTTACGATACCCGGATCGCGTTCCTGGCGGTTGACGAGAAGCACAGGAAGGTTATTTCTGCAACGGTAGATTTTTACATGAAACGAGGCTAACTTATGAAAGGCATAAACTTAGGGCTCATCGGATTCGGTAATGTCGGCTCCGGCGTGGTAAGGATTCTGCGCGACAGAAGGGTTTTTCTTGCCGAGAAGTCCGGTCTGCAGATTAACATAAAGAAGATCTGCGACAAGGATTTCTCCGTTAAAAGAGGCGTCAACGTTGACAAGTCGCTCCTGGCGCGTTCTGCGCAGGAGGTCATCGATGACCCGCAGATAGACATCGTCGTGGAACTGATCGGCGGGGTTCATCCGGCAAAAGATTATATCAGCGCATCGCTCAAAAAAGGCAAGGATATCGTTACGGCAAATAAAGCGCTGCTTGCCCAGGAGGGCAGGAGCCTTTTTGCCGAGGCTGCCCTGCGGGGAAAGAATATTTATTTCGAGGCTTCGGTAGGCGCAGGTATACCGATAATCAAGGCTTTGCGCGAAGGCCTGATCGCCAACCGCTTCAACAGCATCTTCGGCATTTTAAACGGCACATCAAATTACATCCTTTCCTCGATGTCTTCGAACAACTGCGATTTCCAGTCCGCGCTGAAGGAGGCGCAGAAAAAGGGATTTGCGGAGAAGGATCCGACGCTGGATATAGAGGGGATTGATTCGGCGCACAAGCTCATCCTTCTGACCTACCTCTGTTTCGGCAAGTTCGTAAAGATGGAGGATATCTTCATCGAGGGGATCTCCCAGATTTCCCTTTCGGATGTAATCTATGCAAAGGAGCTGGGGCTTGAGATAAAGTTGCTGGCGATCGCCAAAAAAGAAGGCAAGGAGCTTGAGGTAAGGGTGCATCCTACGCTCATCCCCGAGGATAATCTTTTAGCATCGGTGAACGGCGTCTTTAACGCGATCCACGTGACAAGCGACCTGGCGGGCGACCTGCTGTTTTACGGTCCCGGGGCCGGCCAGATGTCCGCTGCTTCGGCGGTAGTCTCGGATATCGTGGACCTGGCGCAGGATATCAAGGCCGGGCTTTTCAGGCCTGCCATGAGCATCATCGAAGACAAATCCGTCCAGAGGCTCAGCAGCATCGAAGAGTTCAGGAGCCGCTATTATATCCGTTTTATGGCCCTGGATAAGCCGGGGGTGCTGGCGAAGATCTCCGGGATCCTGGCTAAATACGGTATCAGCATCGCTTCGGTCACTCAAAAAGAGAGGCATAAGGCGCATATCGTTCCGATAGTGATGATTGTTCATGAGTCTAACGAGAAGTATCTGCGCCATGCACTTATGCAGATCGACCGGCTGGATGTGATCAAGGAAAAACCGGTGGCTATCAGGATCGAGGAGATATGATGTATGAGGGGATAATCCATAAGTATAGAAAATACCTCCCGGTGACGGAGAAGACCCCGGTCATCAGCCTTAACGAAGGCAATACCCCCCTGATCCGCGCAGGTTATTTAAGCAGCCTGATGGGGAGAGGCTTCGAAGTCTACTTGAAATTCGAAGGCTCAAACCCCACGGGTTCCTTCAAAGACCGTGGCATGACTATGGCGATATCCAAGGCCCGCGAGGAAGGCTCGGCTGCGGTGATGTGCGCTTCGACAGGCAATACTTCCGCTTCTGCCGCAGCCTACGCCGCCTGCGCCGGGATCAAATGCATAGTGCTCATTCCAAGCGGAGCGATCGCACTCGGAAAACTGAGCCAGGCCCTGATCCACGGAGCGGTTGTCCTTGCGGTCGACGGAAACTTCGACGCTGCGCTTGAATTAGTCAGGGAGATCACCGCAAGGTATCCGATCACCCTGGTAAACTCGCTTAACCCTTACCGCATCGAAGGCCAGAAGAGCGCGGCCTTTGAGATCTGCGATTCGCTCGGCGCATCCCCTGATTTTCAGGTGATGCCGGTGGGTAATGCGGGAAATATCACTGCTTATTGGAAAGGGTATAAAGAGTACCGGCAGGCAGGTATAATCAAGACCCTTCCCAGGATGCTCGGTTTTCAGGCAGCAGGTTCTGCCCCGATAGTGCTGGGCCGGCCGGTAAAAAATCCTAAGACCATTGCTACGGCTATCCGCATCGGAAATCCCGCCAGCTGGAAGCAGGCGGAGGCAGCACGCGAGGAATCCGGCGGCCTGATCGATATGGTTTCGGATAGGGAGATCCTGGATGCATACAAGCTGCTGGCAGCTAAAGAGGGAGTCTTTGCCGAGCCTGCTTCTGCTGCTTCGGTTGCCGGGCTGCTGAAACTTAAGAAGAGCAGGTATTTTTCCCGCCAAGCCGGATCAAATGTGGGCGGGATCCCGTCAAAGACGGGAAAAAAGCCCGCCAGAATAGTCTGTATTCTGACTGGCCATGGCCTGAAGGATCCGGATAGAGCGATTAAAAGCGTAAGAGAGCCCAAGATCGTAAAGCCGGATCTCAAGGTAATATTGAAGGAGATCGGTTATTAAAGCCACAAAGTCAGAAAGTCACAAGGTCACAAGTCTGAAAAATAAGCGAATTCTGATAACCGCAGGCCCCACCTGGGTCCCCGTAGACCACGTCCGGGTCATCAGTAATATTGCCACAGGCCAGACAGGCATCTTGTTAGCGGAAAAACTCATCCGCCTCGGCGCGAAAGTCACTCTGCTGCTTGGTCCGGTAAGCGCCTGTTGCATAAGCAAGAAGATCAGGTTGATAAGGTTCAGGTTCTTTGACGAACTTAAGAAAAGGCTGATCTGCGAAGTAAAGACCGGTAAATACGATTGCCTGATCCTCTCCGCTGCAGTCAGCGATTATCGCCTAAAAAGGCCGCTTGTTTCGAAAGTATGTTCCGATAAAAAAAATTGGCGCCTGGACCTGGTCCCGAACGAAAAGATCATCGACGGGGTGAAAAGGGCAGACCGCTCTTTGGTGCTGGCAGGTTTTAAATATGAGCCCGGCGTGGATAGAACCAGGCTGCTAAAAGAGGCAAAAAAACTTATTAAACGCACGGAAGCGGACATGATAGTCGCAAATACGGCCCGCGGCAGGCGTTACTGCGCATACCTGGTATCAAAAGATAAGGTCAGCGGGCCATGGACAGGAAAAGACATAATGGCGGAATCGCTGATCAGGCAGATCGGAGCTGCGCTTTGTCGGGATTGACCCTACCGGAAAAGTTAGAAACAGAGGTAAAGGCGGCAGGCGCCATGGATTCTGCGCTGGCAAGGCTTCTTCTTGTGGTCGAGAATTATCCTAACCTGAAGGCAAGCGATACATTCCTTAAGCTCATGGATGAGCTCTCCGGCACAGAGAATCGTATTGCCGTTGAAAGGATGCGCTACAACGAGGCAGTCAGGGATTACAATGTTACCGTGCGCACCTTCCCGGGTAACGTCATTGCCGGTATGTTCGGCTTTAAACCGGCAACCGAATACTTCAAGGCAGCGGAAGCAGCTAAGACTGTCCCTCAGGTCAAGTTTTAATTACTAGTTACGAGTTACCAGTCTACTAGTTACTAAAAATGAAATATATTGTTTTGGTCGGCGACGGAATGGCGGATTATCCGCTGAAAGAGCTTGGAGAGCGCACTCCGCTTGAGGCGGCAAAGACCCCGAATATGGATCATATTGCCCGTCACGGGAAATTAGGCAGGGTAAAGACTATCCCTGCGAATATGAAACCCGCTTCGGATGTGGCTAATATTTCCATCATGGGGTACGACCCGCAGAAGTTTTATACCGGCAGAGGGCCGCTTGAGGCGGCGAACCTGGGCATAGAACTTGAGCCTGATGACGTAGCTTTTCGCTGTAATCTGGTCACCGCGGTGAATGACACCCTTGTCGATTACAGCGCCGGCCACATCAGCTCTCAAGAGGCGGCCGATATAATAAAGTGCGTCGATCAGAAGCTGGGGACGAACCGCTTCCGTTTTTACCCGGGAGTGAGCTACCGGCATCTGATGCTGGCAAAGCGCGGGGCAGAAGAGCACCTCGAGAACGCCAGGTGCGTTCCCCCCCACGATATCGCGGGGCAGAGCATCTCGAAGAACCTGCCCAGGGGAGATGGCGCAGAGACCCTGACTAAACTGATGCAGGAGAGCCGGAAGATCCTGGAGAGACATGAGGTGAACCAGGTGAGGCTCGACCTTAAAGAAAATCCGGCAAATATGATCTGGCTCTGGGGCCAGGGGAAGAAGCCGGCAATGCCCGCTTTTAAGGAAAAGTTCGGCCTTACCGGAAGCGTAATTTCGGCAGTAGACCTGATCAAAGGCCTGGGCAGGATACTGGGCCTGGAAGTAATCAACGTCCCCGGTGCGACCGGTTATTATGATACGGATTATCAGGGTAAGGCAAATGCCGCCTTGCGGTCGCTGCAGGAGCGTGATTTTGTCTTCCTGCATGTGGAGGCCCCGGATGAAGCAGGGCACAACGGCGACCTGCAGCAGAAGATCATCGCTATCGAAAGATTCGATCAACTGGTGGTAGGTACGATCCTGAACGCATTTAAAAATAAGAAGAACTTCCGCATCCTCGTGCTGCCGGATCATCCCACTCCGGTTGCGGTAAAGACGCATACGTCTGAGCCCGTGCCTTTTGCCGTCTTTGGCAGAGACATCGCCGCGGAGGGATTCCTCAATTACAGCGAAAAGGAGGCCCAGAGATCCGGATTATTCTTTGAGAAAGGCCACGAACTGATGGGTTATTTCCTTAAGTCAGAGCAGATCTAGATGAGTTCTCTAATCATCGTATTTATTTCGCTCGCTTTATTCCTCTGGGCTTATAAAGTCCTGGGCCGCCGGATCGAATCCCTGTGGCATGTAGACCCCAAAAGAGCTACTCCCGCATATACTAAGTTTGACAGCGTGGATTTCATTCCGGCCAGGAACTGGCTTGTCCTGTTCGGGCATCATTTTTCTTCCATTGCCGGCGCAGGCCCCATTATCGGGCCGGTGATCGCGGTGATGCTCTGGGGGTGGCTTCCGGCAGCCATTTGGGCTGTATTAGGCACGATCTTTATCGGCGGCATACATGATTTCGGCTCTTTGATCACTTCGGTGAGGGAAAGGGGTTCTTCCATAGCCGACACTGCCCAGCATGTGATCAGCCGCAGGGCAAAGATCCTTTTGTCGCTTTTTGTGTGGCTGGCCCTGATCCTGGTGATCGCGGTCTTTGCGTATCTGTGCGCGGATACGTTCGTAAAAGAACCCAAGATAGTGATGCCGTCGCTGGGATTGATCCCGGTAGCGGCGGTCGTAGGATATCTTTTGTATCATGCGCGCATGAACTCGTTCCTGGCTACGGCCTTCGGGCTTGTCTGCCTGGCCGGCCTGCTCCTGCTGGCGGACAATTTTGCGGTCAAGGCAAGTATCAATGCCTGGATCGTAATCCTATTCGTTTATTGTTACTTCGCTTCTATCCTGCCGGTGAATATACTTTTGCAGCCGCGGGATTATCTTTGCAGTTTCCTGCTCTTTTTCGGGATGGGCGCAGGCTATATCGGGCTCACCCTAAGCAACCCGAAGATCAGCATGCCGCCGTTTTTAAGTTATAATGCAAAGGACGGGCCGCTCTGGCCGATGCTCTTTGTGACTGTTGCCTGCGGCGCGGTTTCCGGGTTTCATGCCCTGATCGCAAGCGGCACGACCTCTAAGCAGTTGGCAAATGAGCGGTACGCCAAACGTATCGGTTTCGGCGGCATGATCGCGGAGAGCATGGTCGCGGTACTGGCAGTGATCTCGGTAGCCATCCTTTTTAGCGCAAAGACCGGCTTTTCGGCGGCGCTGAAATCAACCAGCCCTATCGGCATATTCAGTCAGGGGTTCGGGGAGATTACCCGCAAGATCTTCGGCAATTACGGCCCTTTTATCGCCGTGACGATCCTGAACGCTTTTATACTGACTACGCTGGATACGGCGACCCGTATTTCGCGCTACCTGTCCGAAGAATTGTTCGGCCTGAAGAACCGCTATTTTTCTACGCTGATCAGCGTGACCTTAAGCGCCTTATTGGCGTTTTCCGGAAAATGGCAGAAGATCTGGCCGGCTTTCGGTGCTTCCAATCAGCTGGTGGCAGCGCTGGCTTTGCTGGTGATCAGTTGCTGGCTGATCAGCAAGGGAAAGTCCGCAAAGCTTACGCTCTGGCCCGCCCTGTTTATGCTGGCTACCAGCATCGGCGCCCTGCTCTTCCAATTGGCGAAATACCTGCGTAGCAGGGATTATGTATTGATGGCCGTAGTGGTGATCCTTACGGCTTTATCCGCCTATATGGTTTATGAGGTATTGCCCATAATCACAACCAGGAGAAAGAATCATGAGTAGAAAGCTGATCATCCAGAAATACGGCGGCTCTTCTGTGGCAAATGTCGAGCGCATACAGAACGTCGCCAAAAGAGTAGCCGGCTATAAGAAGAATAGCCATAATCTGGTAGTGGTAGTCTCGGCACTCGGAGATACTACCGATGAATTAATTGAGCTTGCGAGTAAGATCAATACCGAGCCTTCGGAGCGCGAGATGGACATGCTCTTATCAACAGGCGAGCAGATCTCAGTCGCCCTTCTGGCCATGGCCCTGCATAAACTCGGGATCGAAGCGATCTCCTTCACCGGAGCACAGGTGGGCATCGTTACCGATTCAAGCCACACCCGCGCGCGCATCATCAAGATCAACGCCGACCGCATCCGCGATGAGTTAAAAAAGGGCAGGGTCGTCATTGTGGCGGGTTTTCAGGGCGTGACTTTGACGCAGGATATCACGACTTTGGGAAGAGGCGGGTCTGACCTTACTGCGGTCGCCCTGGCCAAAGAGCTGAAGGCGGATGAATGCGAGATCTATACTGACGTCGAAGGCATTTATACCACCGACCCGCGCATCGAACCAAAGGCAAAAAAGATCGACGCCATAACTTACGATGAAATGCTTGAGATGGCATCCTTAGGCGCGCAGGTGATGCAGGCGCGTTCGATCGAGGTGGCAAAAAAGTTCGATGTACCGATACATGTGCGTTCATCTTTTTCCCCTAATTGCGGGACAATGATCATTAAGGAGGTTAAGAGAATGGAAGACGTAGTTGTCAGCGGCGTAACCTTAAATAAGAACGAAGCAAAGATCACTATCTGTAATGTCCCTGACCGTCCGGGGATCGCGGCTAAGTTATTCAAGGGGCTCTCTTCAAGCGGCATTAATGTGGATATGATCGTGCAGAATGTCAGCCACCTGCGCTCAACCGACATCTCATTTACCGTCAGCAAGGCAGAGTTCCCCAAGGCCCTGCGTATTACCAGGAAGGCGGCAAAAGCAATCGGTGCAGGCGATGTCTTAGATGACCAGGATATTGCCCGGGTTTCCGTGGTTGGGGTCGGAATGAAGACTCATTCCGGAGTTGCGGCAAAGATGTTCGATGCGCTGGCTAAGGATAAGATCAATATCGAGATGATCTCTACCTCCGATATCAGTATTTCCTGTATTATCCAGAAAAAGTTCGCCGAGGCCGCAGTCAAGACATTGCACAGCAAGTTTGGCCTGGCTAAATAATGAGGAAAAAATGGCAAAGCAGGTGAAATTATACGATACGACTTTACGGGACGGGGCGCAGGGTGAAGGGATCTCTTATTCGGTAATGGATAAGGTGCAGATCGCGCTTGAGCTGGACCGCCTCGGGATCCATTATATCGAGGGCGGATGGCCGGGCTCTAACCCTAAAGATATGGAGTTTTACCTTAAAATGAGCAAGAAGCGGCTGAAAGGCTCTAAGCTCGTCGCTTTTGGTTCAACCCGGCGCGCCGGCATAAAGGCGCAGGAAGACAAGAACCTGCGGGCCCTGGTGAAGTCACAGGCCAGGGTGGCAACTGTCTTTGGTAAGACCTGGGATTTGCATATCCGTGATGTCCTGAAGACCACTCTGGAAGAAAACCTGGCCATGATCCGGGATTCGGTAGCTTTTCTGGTTTCTAAAGGTGCGGAGGTCTTTTACGATGCCGAGCATTTTTTCGATGCCTACTACGCAAATAAAGATTATAGCCTGAAATGCCTGCTTGCTGCCCAAGAGGCAGGAGCAAGGGCGGTAGTTTTATGCGATACCAACGGAGGCACCCTTACCTCGGAAGTAAAGCGCATTGTTGCTGAGATCAGGCCTAAGATAAATGTGTGGCTGGGCATCCATTGCCATAATGACGCAGACCTGGCAGTGGCTAATTCGCTTGCCGCAGTCGAGGCAGGCGCGGATATGGTCCAGGGCACGATCAACGGCTATGGCGAGCGCTGCGGTAATGCCGACCTTATTCCTATCATTGCAAACCTGCAGATAAAGATGGGCTTTAATTGCCTTGAGCAACAGAAATTAAAGGAACTTACCCGGGTGTCGCACTTTGTCAGCGAAGTAAGCAATATGAAACAGAGAAGTGACCAGCCCTACGTAGGCGCATCAGCCTTTGCACATAAAGGCGGGGTGCACATCAATGCGGTGATGAAGAATCCCAAGACCTACGAGCACATTACGCCGGACCTCGTCGGCAACAGGAGGAGGATCCTGGTCTCGGAATTAGCCGGAAAGACCGGGGTCATGATCCGGGCAAAAGAGCTGGAATTGGACCTGAGCAAAGAGGATCCCAAGACCAAGCGCATCCTTAAGCTGATTCAGGACCTTGAGCATCAGGGATATCACTTTGAAGCCGCAGAGGCCTCTTTTGAGCTCCTGATGAAAAAGGCTCTTAAGAAATACAAAAAGTTCTTTGATCTTGAGGGGTTCCGCGTTGTTGTGGAAAAGGCCTCGGATAAGAAGATTACCTCCGAAGCGATCATCAAGCTTAAAGTCAAGGGTAGCAAGGAGCATACCGCTGCTGAAGGCGACGGCCCGGTAAATGCCCTGGACAACGCCCTGCGCAAGGCCCTGAAAGATTTTTATCCCACCCTATCCCGGATGCACCTTTCTGACTTTAAGGTGCGCGTATTAGATGAAAAGGCCGGCACTGCGGCGAAGGTGCGCGTCCTCATTCAGTCGCAGGATGAAAAAGACACCTGGAGCACCATCGGTGTTTCTGAGAATATTATCGAAGCCAGCTGGCAGGCCCTGGTGGATAGTGTCGAGTATAAGCTCTTAAAAGATGCAAAAGCGTAAGCACCGAAAGGCCTCCGGAAAGAATGGGAAGTCGTATCTTGAGGTATACATTCTGCCGGATGCAGGCCTCATAGTTACGCCTTTGACCAGCCGTACTGTGCACGTTTTTAAGAGGTTTTCCGGAAGACAGAAGAAGGCTCTTCCCGGATTTTTTTGCGGTTGATTAAAAAGGAGCCTGTATGCCTGAGAACAGATGCGACACCGAGATCGATGTCCTGATCCGCGCCCGCTACCCCCTTATTTACGTAGTCAGCTGGGAAGAGCCGCGTATTTTAGAGAGGCTTAAAAGCTTAGCTGACCGGCGCCAGAAAAAACTTTTTCTCTGGTCGATCACCCGCGGGATCCATAAGATCGACGACGAGCCATCAAAGGCGGATGAGGGGACGCGCGATCCGCTTAACGCCTTAAGTTATGTGGAGAGGTGCCCGGACCCGGCTATTTTTGTCTTCCTGGACTTCCACTCCTACCTTAATGACCAGACCATCATCCGCAAGCTCAGGGACCTGGTCAGCAATCTTAAGAATACTTATGAGACCCTGATGATACTGTCGCCGGTCCTGACTGTGCCGGTGGAGCTGGAAAAAGAGTTTGTCGTCGTGGATTACGACCTTCCGACATACGAGGAGATCAAAGACCTCCTTTCCGGGATCATCGAAGTCGTCTCGAAAAATCAGGAAGTAAAAATTGAGCTGAATGACGAGACTAAAGAGAAACTGGTCAAGGCAGCCTTAGGCTTGACGCACCAGGAAGCGGAGAATGCTTTTGCCCGCGTGATAGTCCTGGATAAGCGGTTGGACATAAATGACATAGATAAGATCCTGGAAGAGAAAAAACAGGCGATCCGCAAAAGCCGGCTCCTGGAATATTACGAATCAAAGGAAGAGTTCGCTAGCGTCGGAGGACTGGATTGCCTTAAAGACTGGCTTAAAAAACGAGGGGCTGCTTTTACCCAGAAGGCCCATGAGTTCGGCCTGCCCCAGCCAAAGGGGATACTGCTTTTAGGGGTGCAGGGTTGCGGAAAGAGCCTTACGGCAAAGGCAGTGGCGAGCCTCTGGAAACTGCCGCTTTTACGCTTGGATATCGGCGCGGTTTTTAGCGGGATTGTCGGTTCCTCCGAAGAGAATATGCGCCGGGCAATCCGCGCTGCGGAGACGCTTTCCCCGATCATCCTCTGGATAGATGAGATAGAAAAGGGCCTCTCCGGAGTGCAGAGCTCTACTTTTTCCGATGCCGGGACTTCTGCCAGGGTCTTTAGCACCTTCCTTACCTGGCTGCAGGAAAAGACCTCACCTGTCTTTGTCATCGCCACCGCCAATAATATCCAGCTCCTGCCTCCGGAATTGCTGCGCAAGGGCAGGTTTGATGAGATATTCTTTGTTGACCTTCCCGCTGCCGATGAGAGAAAAGAGATCTTCGGCATACACATAAAAAAACGCAAGCGCGATCCCGCCAAGTTTGACCTGGCATCTCTCTCCGGAGAAAGCGACGGCTATAGCGGTGCCGAGATCGAGCAGGCCGTCATCTCCTCGCTTTATGACGCATTCCTTGAAGAGCGCGATATAAATAACCGGGACGTATTAAACAGTTTAAAACAGAGCGTCCCGTTATCAGTGACCATGCGCGAGAGCATCGAAGAGACGCGTAATTGGGCAAGGCAGAGGGCAAGGCCGGCAAGCAGCGCGCAGAGAGAGGGCGCCTGCAAGAGAGAGAGAAAAATCGAGCTGTGACGTTAAAAAGGTTCCTCAAGCGCTTTGAGAGACTGGAAAATATCCCGCAAGAGAGCCTGCTTAAAGCCGGCCTTAAGATCTCCAAGCGCTTTGAGCGCCTTGAGATCGGAGATAAAAAGATAGAGCTGACCATCGCCGATACGGTCCTGACCGAAGAGAGCGCGCCCGGCGAGATCGAGTATCACGTGCTCTGTCCGATGTGCGGGGCGGAGAACCACTTTAAGAACAGTGTTTGCGTCCTTTGCAAGCGTTCTCTGGAGATAGACGCTTTTTCCGGGAAGAGGCGGGAGCTGGCCCTCTTAAAAAAATGCAGCTGCGGGGCGATCAACCAGAAGGAACGCCGGAATTGCTGGATCTGCGGCAAAGACTTCTTCCTGGAAAAGCAGAAAAAACCGCGGGTAGACGCGGAAAATGTAATCATCTTAAATATAAACGGCAAAGAATACAAGTCTACTGATACTAATCTTCCTCTGGATATCCGCGCGCTCATGGAGAGGATCCGCAGGGAAGGGTATAAAAAAGAGCTGATCGATGCCTGGATTGACGAGCGCAACCGGAAACTGGAAGGGCGCGAGAGTGAGCGGCGCGACCGCATGCAGCAGATCCAGCTTAACCTGGTCATGCGCACTATAGGCCTGTTTATTTTTCTGCTGTTCATAATGGCACAGCTGGTAATGTGCTTCCGTTACGGCACGCAGAATTAGAAGAGGAGGTAATCATGTCTTCAGGAGGAAGCGTAATTGCTTTAGAGATCAGGGCGCTGGTGTGCCTGATAAAATCTATCGTGGATCTGGGGATCCAGTATAAGGAACTTGCCTCTATGCGTACTGCCGACGGAAAAGTCCATAAAGTCGACCTGGTGATCAAGGATGAGTTCGGCAAAGAGATCGGGTTCGAAAAGACCGAGCAGGGTAATTACCGGATCGTCTCGGATAGCAGCGGTCTTAATCAGAACCAGATCAGGAAGCAGCAGGAGTTCGTAAAAAAGATCCGCCAGCGATATGCTTATAATAAGGTGGTGGAGGAATTAAGGAAGCAGGGCTATACCATTGCCGAGGAAGAAAAGGTCGAGAAGAACACGATTAGATTAGTGGCCAGGAAATGGTCCTAAAAATATCCAGCAGAGGAGACAGATATGGCCGGAAAACAGGAAGTAGAGATATTCATCTCTGACGACGGAGAATTGAAGGTGCACATCCGCGGGATCAAGGGGCCTTCCTGCGTGGATGTTTTAGAGAAGCTTGCCGGCGACGGCGAGATCAAAGAAAAGGTCTTAAGCAGCGAATATTACGAGACCGTGAAAGAGGCCCCTAAAACCAGGATAAAGAAGCAATAAATTCGATGAACGAAATCCCCACCCGTTATAACCCCAAGGAGACCGAGGATAAATGGTATAAGTTCTGGGAGGAGAAGGGATTCTTTGCGGCTGGCGCCAATCCTGAAAAGAAACCTTTCTGCATCGTGATACCCCCGCCCAATGTCACCGGTATCCTGCATATGGGGCATGCCCTGAACAATACCATCCAGGATATCCTTATCCGCTACCACCGCATGAAAGGCGAAGAGTCGCTCTGGATGCCCGGGACAGACCATGCCGGCATCGCCACCCAGAACGTGGTGGAGAAAGCCTTGGCTAAAGAAGGGCTGAAGCGCCAGGACCTGGGCCGGGAAAAGTTTATCCGGCGGGTCTGGCAGTGGAAGGAGCAATACGGCTCAACGATCATCCGGCAGCTGAAGAAGCTGGGCGCCTCCTGCGATTGGCAGCGGGAACGTTTTACCATGGATGAGGGGTATTCCTGCGCAGTGATCGAGGTTTTCGTACGCTTATACGAAAAAGGGTTGATCTACCGGGGCAGTTACATCATCAACTGGTGCCCGAGATGCCAGACTGCGCTTTCGGATGAAGAGGCGCCGCACCATGAATTACAGGGGAATCTCTATTATCTCAGATACCCCTTTAAAGATAATCCGGATGAGTATATCGTGGTAGCGACTACCAGGCCTGAGACTATGCTGGGAGATACCGCGGTAGCAGTCAATCCTAAAGACAGGCGCTATAAAAAAGCTATCGGTAAGTGCCTGATCTTGCCGTTGATTAACCGCGAGATCAGGGTGATCGCGGATAGTATGGTGGACATGGAGTTCGGTACCGGTGCAGTAAAGGTGACTCCGGCGCATGATCCTAATGACTATTGCCTGGCCAAGAAACATAATCTGGAGTTTGTAAATGTCATGCATCCGGATGCTTCGATGAACGACGCAGCCGGCGATTACCGGAATATGGACCGTTTTGAAGCGCGCGAGGTGATCCTGGAAGACCTGAAAGAAAAGGGGCTCCTGGAGAAGGTCGTGCCCCACGTTTTATCCGCCGGCCACTGTTACCGCTGCCACACTATTATTGAACCGTACTTGTCGAAGCAGTGGTTCGTGAAGATGAAACCGCTGGCAAAACCTGCGATCGATGCGGTGAAAAAGGGCAAGATCAGGTTTCATCCTGGCCGCTGGACCAAGGTGTATCTAAACTGGATGGAGAATATCCAGGACTGGTGCATCTCGCGCCAGATCTGGTGGGGGCACCGCCTGCCTGTTTACTACTGTTCAAATTGCATGAAGCAGGCAGACCAGTCACCAGGTCAACGGGTCACCGGGTCACCGGTCAAAAACAAAGGCATAATTGTATCCAGATCAAAACCCGAAAAATGCCCGGATTGCGGCTCAAGTGATATTTACCAGGATGAGGACGTATTGGATACCTGGTTCTCCTCGTGGCTCTGGCCTTTTGCGACCTTTGGCTGGCCTGAGCTTAGCCAAGACTTAAAATATTTCTATCCTACTGCTGTCCTGGTCACGGCACCTGAAATCATCTTTTTCTGGGTCGCGCGCATGATCATTGCGGGTTTTGAGTTCATGGGAGATATCCCTTTCCGTGATGTATATATTCACGGCACGGTGCGCGACATCGAAGGAAAAAAGATGTCCAAGTCACTGGGCAACATTATCGATCCCTTAAGCATTATCGATGAATACGGAGCGGATGCCCTACGCTTTAGCCTCATCTCTATTACTGCGCAGGGTCAGGACGTATTCCTCTCCAAGGAGAGATTCGAACAAGGGAGGAACTTTGCCAATAAGATCTGGAATGCCTCGCGCTTCATCCTGATGAACCTTGAGCCTGAGCAGGCCAGGGTAGACCTCTGTGACTACTTCCAGAAAGAAAAATTAAGCCTGGTCAACCGCTGGATATTGAGCAGGTTTTATTCGGCCCTTAAAGGGGTAGACCAGTATCTGGAAACCTTCCGCTTTAACGAGGCGGTAAATACTCTTTATAGTTTCTTCTGGCATGAGTTTTGCGACTGGTATCTGGAGCTGATCAAATCCGATATCAAGAGAAATGAGAACCAGGTGGTGATGTATAAGATGCTGGAAAAATCCCTGCGGCTGATTCAGCCCTTCATGCCCTACATCGCAGAAGAGATCTGGCAGAGGCTTGCGCATGAAGGAGAATCGATCATGGTCCGGCCCTGGCCGCATGTCCAGGAGCAGCTTATCGATAAGAAGTGCGAAAAAGAGGCTGAGTCCGTCTTTGAGGCAGTCACCGGGATACGTAACCTGCGCACTTCTTTAGAGATCAGGCCTGAACAGAGGGTGAAGGTCTCCCTTTATCCTCACGCAAAGGCAAAATCGAAATTACTTAACGAATCATCAGGTTTGATCAAAGACCTGGCGAGGCTTGAGTCGTTGGAATTCCTCTCTGAAAACAAGAGGCCTGCAGCCTGCGTAAGCGCGGTATCTAAGGATGCCGATATCTACCTGCATTTTAGCGGCCTCCTGGACCTGGCCGCGGAACAGGAGAAGATCAAAAAAAAGACAACTTCTTTAAGCGCACTGCTTCGGGCAAAAGAGGCGCGGATGAAGAACGCCGAATTTGTAAAAAAAGCGCCCAAAGAGGTCGTTGAAGGAGAAAAAGAGAGCATAAATAAATTAAACGAAGAGTTATCTCGGCTCCAGAAGATGCACGATGAACTACGTTAATAATCTCTCCCTCAAAGAAATAGTCAGAATCGCCCTGAAAGAGGATATCGGAACCCGGGATATTACCACACTTTCCCTTATCCCGCGAAACAAGAAGGTAAAGGCGGTATTCCTGGCAAAAGAAGACCTGGTGGTCTGCGGTCTGCATGTGGCAGCGCTGGTCATCAGTCAGCTGGATAAGGGGGTCAGGTTCCTGCCCTGTGTACGCGAGGGGGCAGCAGTGAAAAGGGGAAAAGAGATTGCAAGGCTCACCGGAAGAGCGCAGAGCATCTTAAGCGCGGAGCGGGTCAGTCTTAATTTTTTAAGCCTCCTTTCAGGAATAGCTACGAAGACGCGTAAGTTCGCCCGTGCGGTAAAACCCTACAAAGTCAGGATCCTGGATACCCGCAAGACTATCCCCGGCCTGCGCCTCCTTGAGAAATACGCAGTCAGGACCGGCGGCGGGTTTAATCACCGTTATTGCCTGGATGAAATGGTCATGGTCAAAGACAACCACCTGAAAGCGATCGGCGGTATCGATAAATTAAAAAAGCTTCCAAAGAATTTCCGTTCGGAGATAGAGGCGAAGGACTTGAAAGAACTAAGGAGCGCGCTTAAGCTTCATCCTGATATTATAATGCTTGATAATATGAGGATTGCCGATATGCGTAAAGCGGTCAGAATCAGGAACGAATCTGCCCTAGGCAAAATTAATCCTTTGCCTAAGCTGGAGGCTTCGGGCGGAATAACCCTTCGGAATGTCAAGAAGGTCGCTTCAACCGGCGTAGATTTCATCTCGGTAGGCGGGCTTACCCATTCCGTGGATGCCGTAGATATTAGCCTTGAGATCCTCTAAAGCCCTTGGAAAAGTTCAAACTCGTCTCGAAGTTCAAGCCTTGCGGTGACCAGCCTAGAGCTATTAGCGAGCTGGCCGAAAGTATCCGCTCCGGGAAAAAGAATATCGTGCTTCTTGGCGTCACCGGTTCGGGCAAAACCTTCACCCTGGCAAATGCTGTCAGCGAAGTAAACCTTCCGACGCTAGTCATCTCCCACAATAAGACCCTGGCTGCGCAGCTCTATTCGGAATTCAAAGAATTCTTCCCGCATAACGCTGTTGAGTACTTTGTCAGCTACTACGATTATTACCAGCCCGAAGCCTATATTCCCTCCACCGACACCTATATCGAGAAAGACGCCTCTATCAACGACCGGCTCGACCGCCTGCGCCTTTCGGCAACTGCCAGCCTGATGAGCCGCAGGGATGTCTTAATTGTCGCTTCGGTTTCATGTATTTACAACCTTGGCAGCCCCGAAGAATATAAAGGGCTGCTGGTTTTTATCGAGAAAGGGCAGTTGATCTCGCGGGATGACCTCATCCGCAGGTTCATCCAGATTCAGTATGAGCGTAATGACTATGAGTTTGTGCGGGGGAGGATGCGCGTCAGGGGGGATACCCTGGAGATATTTCCTTCTTATAAAGAGACAGCGCTGCGTATCGAGCTTTCCGGAGACGAGATCAGCCGCATCAGTGAAATCAATCCGGTTTCGGCAGAGACGATCAACGTCTTAGAAAAGGTTGCGGTTTATCCTGCGAAGCACTTCATCGTGTCGCAGGATGCCATAAAGAACTCCGTGCAATCCATCCGGTGGGAGCTTGAGGACCGGCTGAAGTTCCTGCGCTCCCGGGGGAAGCTCCTTGAGGCCCAGCGCCTTGAATCACGCACTACTTATGATCTGGAGATGCTTCAGGAGGCCGGCTACTGCCACGGCATCGAGAACTATTCCCGCCACCTCTCCGGAAGGCCCCCGGGCTCCCGGCCCTTTTGCCTGATCGATTATTTTCCGGGAGGTTTCCTTACCGTGATTGATGAGTCGCATGTGACGATCCCCCAGATAAGGGGCATGTATGAAGGCGATAAAGCCAGGAAAGAGATCCTGGTAGAGTACGGCTTCCGGCTTCCGTCGTGCCTGGATAACCGGCCATTGAAATTCGATGAGTTTAATGAGCTGGCAAAACAGACGGTTTATGTCTCAGCCACCCCGGATGAATACGAGATAAAGAAGAGCGATAGCCGGGTTATCGAACAGATCATCCGGCCTACCGGCTTGGTTGACCCTGAGATCATCGTGAAACCTACCGAAGGCCAGATCGAGGACTTGATCGCAGAGATAAGAATGCGCTCAAAGCGCAACGAACGGGTCCTGGTGACCACCCTGACCAAGAGGATGGCCGAAGACCTTTCAACTTATTTACAAGAGAGGGGTTTAAGGGTAAAATACCTGCATTCAGAGATCCAGACCATAGAGCGCTCTAAAATACTGCGCGAACTAAGGCAGAAGGAGTTTGACGCGCTCATCGGCATAAACCTCTTAAGGGAGGGGCTTGACCTGCCCGAAGTCTCGCTGGTAGCGATCCTGGATGCGGATAAAGAGGGGTTCCTGCGTTCGGCCACCAGCCTCATCCAGGTAGCCGGAAGGGCAGCGCGAAATATTAACGGTGCGGTGATCATGTATGCGGATAACCTCACTAACTCCATGAAGAAGGCGATCGCCGAGAGTAACCGCAGAAGAGAGAAGCAGGTAGAGTTTAACGCTAAGAATAAGATCACCCCGCGTTCGGTGGTGAAGGCGATAAAACAGGGCATAGAGGATTTGGCCGAAGCCGAAGAGTTCGTCGAAGGCCTGACCGGGATAAGCCGGGAAGAGTTTGAATTAAAGGGCTACATCGCCGAGCTTGAATACGAGATGGAGTTGGCTGCGCGAAACCTGCAGTTTGAAAAGGCAGCGGTGATCAGGGACAGGATAAAGGAGCTGAGAGTACCTCATGGCTCATAGCGCACAGCTTATAGGAAGAACCAAAAAATGCTTTTAGCGTTCGATATAGGAAATACTAACATCAGTATGGGGGTATTTAAGGGCAGGCGCCTCATAGCGCGTAAGAGCGTTCCCACAAAGGTGCCTTCCTATGGCAGGATCCTTAAGCCGCTGTTCTCTAAATTTAAAATAGAAGATGTGGTTATCTGCAGTGTGGTGCCTGACGCTACGAAAAAGCTTAAAAAAGCTCTTGAGGCCGTATTTCCGGGCCGCCCCCTAATAATAGGTAAGGATATCCGCGTACCTATAAAGAATCTTTACCGCAAGCCCTCTCAAGTGGGCCAGGACCGGCTGGTGAATGCCTATGCCGCAAGTTTGCTTTTTGGCGCGCCTTTGGTGGTCGTAGATTTTGGCACGGCAGTCACTTTTGACGTGATCTCTAAGAATAAAGAATACCTGGGCGGTATGATCCTGCCGGGGCCTGGGATCTCGCTTGAAGCCCTGGCAGAGCGGACTGCTTTACTGCCAAGGATCAAACTTGCCAGGCCGCGGGAGTTTATCGGAAGAGATACTAAAAACAGTATACTTAGCGGAATAATTATAGGAATGTCCCTTTTAAGCGATAGCCTGATCTTAAAACTAAGAAAAAGATTCGGCAGCCGCCTTAAGGCAGCAGGTACCGGCGGGGACATCAGCATAATCGGCAGGTATTCCAGAGAGATAAAGTTTATAGACCATGATCTGACCCTTAAGGGCTTGCAGGTCATATTTGAAAAATGCGTGTAAGGGTCCTCAGATCCTTCTTTGCCATATTGCTCTTTGCGGTCCCCGCCCTTGCCCAGGTGGACGCTGATTTTGAGGATAAAGTACAGAACCTGGAGTGGGTGGCTTACAGCCCGACAAATTATGATCCTCAGGCAGGCGAATATCCCGGAGAAGGCTCGATCCGCTTTGACCTGGAGACGCTCATCCAGCACGGCTTTACCGGCCTTGTCACTTACGGCGCTTCCGGCCCCCTGGCAAAGATACCGGAGATCGCCCGCAGTACGGGGTTTCAGGGCGTGATCATGGGTATCTGGGATATCTCTGACAACACGGAGGTTCAGAATGCCGTTATTGCGGCTGAATATGTAGACGGCTATTGCATGGGTAACGAAGGCTTGAATGTACGCTATGACCTGAAGGAGTTAAATGAAGCGATCCTGGGACTAAGAGGAACTACGGCAAAACCCGTGACCACTTCCGAACAGATCTTTGATTATACTAATGCCGAAGTCCTTAACCTGGGAGACTGGGTCTTCCCGAATATCCACCCTTTTTTAAGCGAAGTCAAGATCCCGGAAAAAGCGGTGCGCTGGATAGAGAGCTATTATATGCGCCTCAAAAAGAATGTTGAGCAGGACCGGATCATCTTTTTCAAGGAGGTAGGGTTTCCTACGGCCGGGGCCGTTGAGGCAACTGATAAGAATCAGACGCGTTTTTTTCTTGAGATGGAACAGACGGTCGTGCCATTTACTTATTTTGAGGCCTTTGACCAGCCCTGGAAGAGGCACCTTCCGGTCGAGTCGCATTGGGGGCTTTTTGACAGCCGCCGGCAACCTAAGAGGTTTATGAAGGCCTACGGAATAAAAAAGTAATCAGAGCAGGAGGGTGGCGATGACAGAAAAGATGATGACCATAATCATGGCCCTGGTGCTGTCTGCGGTAGTCCTGGTAGCCGCGGTCAACTTTCTTAAATCAAGAAGGTTACCTGAGACCGAAGAGGTAGAATATCAGCAGCCGAAAAAGGAGCAGACATTGCCGGCTGAGAAGGACAGTGACCGTGACGGAGTGCCGGATTCCCTGGACAGCGAACCTTTTGACCGGAGGAAATTTTAAGCCTTAACAGCCGCACTTCAGGCAATAAAAAAGCCCTCATAAATCGAGGGCTTTTTTATTTGAAATAAGCGCCTATTATTTTACAGGCGGCTTATCGACTCTGAAACGGTCTCCTTCGGTGCGCCAGACATAGTCAGGCTTGATGATGGAGTCGTAATTCTTAGGAACCGGGAACGGGAAGGTGACCAGGTCGTACAGGCCGGAAGCGGTCCTGGCGATCCCCCAGAAAATTCCCTTGAAAAGGCCCACGCTCATGCCGATGACGGCATTATTGCTGGCCTTCCACTCTTCGCCTATACATATAGGCACTTCTAATGCTCCTGAAAGGGCGTTTGCCGCGCCTCTGCCAAGCTTCTCGCCCGGATTTGAGGCGTACGCGCAAGTTATGAAACCCAAAGCCATTACAACTACTAACAATGCTGCTATAAACTTCATAGCCACCTCCTTTTGATGAATAACTTTAACACGTAAGAATCTTTTTGTCAATAACTTTATTGACAAAAAGATTTTAAGAAAATCCTTGACAAAATTTCCAATTCTTTTATAATTAGCACTCTTGGGAATAAAGTGCTAACTTAAACCAACTTTTCAGGGAGGTGCGAAAGATGAACATCCAACCATTGGGTGACCGCGTGGTGATCAAGCCCCTTGAGGCGGAATCAAAAACCAAGGGCGGGATCGTTTTGCCGGATACTGCCAAGGAAAAACCCCAGGAGGGTAAGGTGGTAGCTGTAGGCAAGGGCAAAGTGCTTGAGAACGGGACAGTACAGGCGCCGGAAGTCAAAGCCGGGGATAAAGTCCTATACGGGAAATATTCCGGAAACGAGATCACTACTGCCGAAGGCGAAGAGCTCCTGATCATGCGCGAAGAGGATGTCCTTGCAATAATAAAATAGAAGTTGCGTTAACCGTGAACCGTTAACCGTAGATATGTTAAACGGTAAACGGTAAACGTAACTTGTATAAAGGAGGGTGTTGAAATGGCAAAACAATTATTATATCAGGATGAAGGCCGCAGAAAGATCTTAAGCGGCGTGGAACAGTTAGCCAGGGCAGTGAAGGTGACCCTGGGCCCAAAGGGGCGCAATGTTGTCCTGGATAAGAAGTTCGGCTCACCCACCATCACCAAAGACGGCGTTACCGTAGCCAAAGAGATAGACCTTGAGGATCCTTTTGAGAATATGGGCGCGCAGATGGTCAAGGAAGTTGCGGAGAAGACCTCTGATGTCGCCGGCGACGGCACCACTACCGCCACGATCCTTGCCGAAGCGATATACCGCGAAGGATCAAAGAACGTGACCGCAGGCGCAAACCCTATGGCCCTGAAGCGCGGTATTGACAAGGCAGTGGAAAAGGTCTTTGAAGAGCTGAAAAAACTCTCCACTCCGATCAAAGATAAAAAAGAAGTGGCCCAGGTAGCTTCTATCGCGGCAAACTGCGACACTACCATAGGCGACCTGATCGCCGAGGCTATGGATAAAGTAGGAAAGGATGGCGTCATCACCGTGGAAGAGGCAAAGGCGACCGCGACGACATTGGAAGTCGTCGAAGGCATGCAGTTTGACCAGGGTTATCTTTCGCCCTATTTTGTCACGGATGCCGAAAGGATGGAGTGCATTTTAGAGGAGGTCTTCGTCCTCATCTACGAGAAGAAGATCTCGGCGTTAAAAGATATCCTTCCTCTCTTAGAGAAGATCGCCCGTTTGGGAAAGCCCCTTTTGATCATTGCCGAAGAGGTCGAGGGCGAGGCCCTGGCAGCTTTGGTATTGAACAAGATCCGCGGCACTCTTTCCGCCTGCGCAGTGAAGGCTCCGGGATACGGAGACAGGCGTAAGGCCATGCTTGAGGATATCGCCATCCTCACCGGCGGAAAAGCGCTGACCGAGGACCTGGGCATCAAGCTTGAGAGCGTCGACATCGAGGACCTGGGCCGCGCAAAGAGAGTGAAAGTGGACAAAGAGAATACCACGATTGTCGAAGGCGCAGGTAAGACTCAGGCAGTGAACGGCAGGATCGCCCAGATCAAGAAGCAGATCGAAGATACGGATTCCGATTACGACAAAGAAAAACTCCAGGAGCGCCTGGCGAAGCTTGCCGGAGGCGTTGCCGTGATCAACGTCGGCGCTGCCACAGAGACTGAAATGAAAGAAAAGAAGGCGCGCGTGGAAGACGCATTGCATGCTACCCGCGCCGCAGTCGAAGAGGGGATCATACCCGGCGGCGGAGTAGGACTGCTACGTTGCATACCCGCGCTTGAGAAGGCAAAATTCGAAGGCGATGAAAGAATAGGCCTTGAGATAGTCAAGAGGTCGCTGGAAGAACCGTCAAGGCAGCTGGCGGCAAACGCAGGCCTAGAAGGTTCAGTCGTAGTGCAGCGTATCAAACAGGAGAAGGCCAGCGTCGGCCTGGACGTAGGCTCAGGCAATTACGTAGACATGCTTGAAGCCGGCATCATTGACCCGACCAAGGTCACCCGTTCAGCGCTGCAGAATGCTTCAAGTATCGCAGGGCTCCTGCTGACCACGGAAGCGGTGGTCACGGAAAAGCCGGAGAAGGAAGAAAAGATGCCTCCGATGCCAGGCGGCGGAATGGGCGGTATGGGAGGAATGTATTAAAACAGTAGATAGTATACTGTATACTGTATGCTGTATGCAGCAAAAAGGGCGAAAGGAAACTTTCGCCCTTTTATATTATTTCTTGACAAAAACTTAAAGATAGTGTAAAATCCCAACATCATTTCAGTCGGAGTTCATCTGGAAGCAGTAAAAATCCATAATATATTGTAATATAATAGTTTAGAATAAGGAGTCGCAATGGCAGAATGGATAGGTATAGGTAAGCGAAGCCGCCGTTGTTACGGCTTTGATGAAGTGGCGCTGGTGCCGGGTGAGAAAACAGTTAACCCGAACGAAGTGGATACTTCCTTTGAAATCGCCGGGAAAAAGTTCAAAGTCCCCATTGTCGCCGCGGCAATGGACGGGGTGGTGGATGTAAAGTTCGCCGTAGAGATGTCGAAAATCGGCGGCATCGCCGTGCTGAACCTTGACGGCGTGCAGACCCGTTACGATAACCCTGATTCGGTCTTAGAGCAGATCGCAAAGGCTACTCCCCAGAAAGCCACCGAGCTTATCCAGTCCCTGTATATCAAACCCATCAAAGAAAAGCTCATCTCTAAAAGGATCGCCGAGATAAAAAAGAAGAAGGGCACCGCGGCCGTAAGCTGTATCCCGGCTCATGCGGAACGCTTTGCCGGGATCGCCGAGGAGAGCGGTGCGGATATATTCGTCGTCCAGTCTACTGTCACCACCACAAAGCATGTGGCCAGGGAATATAAAAGCCTTGACCTGGCCAGGTTCTGCAAGTCTGCCAAGATGCCGGTGATCCTGGGCAACTGCGTTACATACGAGACTACCCTGGAATTGATGGAGGCCGGAGCCTCGGGGCTTTTGATAGGTATCGGGCCGGGTGCCGCCTGTACTACGCGCGGAGTGCTCGGCATCGGGGTGCCGCAAGTCACCGCTACCGTTGATGCTGCGGCAGCGCGCGATTTCTATCATAAGCGTTACGGAAAATATATCCCCATCATCACTGACGGCGGCATGAACCGCGGCGGGGACATCTGCAAGGCTTTTGCCAGCGGCGCCGATGCAGTGATGATCGGCTCAAGTTTTGCCCGCGCCGTCGAAGCTCCGGGGAGGGGCTACCACTGGGGCATGGCCACTTCTAATGTCAATCTCCCCCGCGGCACCCGGATCTATGTCGGCACCACCGGTACGCTTAAAGACATACTTTTTGGCCCGGCGAAAGTCGATGACGGATCGCAGAATCTGATGGGCGCCCTGAAGACCTCTATGGGCAGCCTGGGAGCGGCTAACCTTACTGCGATGCACGATGTAGAGATCATTATCGCCCCTTCCATACAGACCGAAGGAAAGATTTTCCAGGCGAGCCAGAGAGTAGGGATGGGTAAATAAATGAAAAAATCCAGAAGAAAAAAGACGAAAGCAACTGCCAGGCCTAAGCCGGATAAGGAAGCCGGAAAGACAGTCAGACAAACAGTGCTGATCCTTGATTTCGGCTCGCAGTATACCCAGCTGATCGCCCGCAGGGTAAGGGAGAACAAGGTCTTCTCCCGGATCATTCCCTACAATACTCCGGCAAAAGAGATCGCCGCTATGGCCCCTAAGGGATTGATCCTCTCAGGCGGCCCTGCTTCGGTGACCCAGAAAAAGAGCCCGGTGCCGGATAAGGGGATATTCAAGTTAGGCGTCCCGGTCCTGGGGATCTGTTACGGCATGCAGGTCACCTGCGAGATGCTCGGCGGCAAAGTCAGGCATACCAGCGAGCGCGAATACGGGAAGGCCGAACTCTTCATCGACGATAACCGCGACCTCTTCAGCCATCTTCCGGGGAATTTCACCTGCTGGGCCAGCCACGGCGACCATCTGAAGAAACTTCCGCCCGGCTTTGCAGTGAGCGCTCATACCATGAATGCGCCCATAGCCGCCATCTCCAACCGCAAACGCAAGATCTACGGGGTGCAATTCCATCCCGAAGTCACCCATACCGAACGCGGTAATCAGATCTTAAGCAATTTTCTCTTTAAGATCTGCGGCTGCCTCGGCCGCTGGACCATGCAGTCTTTTATAAAAGAGACGGTGGCCAATCTTAAGAAGGCTATTGGAAAGGACAAAGTAGTCCTTGGCCTTTCCGGCGGGGTCGACTCTTCGGTGACCGCCCTTTTGATCCACCGGGCGATCGGGAAGAACCTGAGGAGCATATTTGTGGATAACGGGCTGTTGCGTAAAGACGAGCCCCAGCAGATCAAAAAAGTCTTTAAGGAGATGTATCACCTTAACCTTGATTACGTGGACAGGAGCAAACGTTTCCTTGAGCGGCTCAAAGGCGTGACTGACCCCGAAGAAAAACGGAAGATCATCGGCAGCGAGTTCGTAAAGGTCTTTGAGGAAGAAGCTAAGAAGTTCAAGGGGGTAAAATTCCTTGCCCAGGGCACGCTCTATCCAGACGTGATCGAATCAGTCTCCGCAACCGGCGCTCCGACCAGCCGGATCAAGACCCATCATAATGTCGGCGGCCTTCCGGCGCAGATGAAATTAAAGCTTATAGAGCCGTTAAGAGAGCTTTTTAAAGACGAAGTCCGCGCGATCGGAAAAGATATGGGCCTTCCCGAGCAGATAATTTACCGGCAGCCGTTTCCCGGGCCCGGGCTTTCCATCAGGATCATCGGCGAAGTGTCCAAAGAGAGGCTTGAGGTCCTGCGCGAAGTCGACCGCCGGGTGATCGAAGAGGTGCGGGCTGCGGGGTTTTATGAGCAGGTCTGGCAGTCTTTCGCCATACTTCTTCCGGTCAAAACCGTGGGAGTGATGGGCGATGAGCGCACTTACGAGAATGTGGTCGCTCTGCGCTGCGTCGAAAGCCAGGACGGCATGACTGCCGACTGGGTGAAGCTGCCTTACGTCGTCCTTGAGAAGATCTCAAACCGCATAATCAACGAAGTCAAAGGCGTAAACCGCGTTGTTTACGATATTTCCTCCAAGCCTCCTGCGACAATCGAATGGGAGTGATACTTAAGCGATTCAGTAACCAGTAGCGTTTACCGCTTACCCGTTCGTCTCCGCCACAAAAGATGGCGGGTCCTCACTGTTTACCGTTCACCGTAAAACATACGGTAAACGGTACACGGTTAACGGTAAACAAAACTTCCATTATAATTTTTTGACTGGAATGCCCCATTCCGAGTTCATCCACCTGCATCTGCACACCCAATACAGCCTCTTAGACGGCGCATGCCGCATCCCGGATATCCTTAGCCTGGCGCAAAAATATAAGATGGATTCCCTGGCTATCACCGACCACGGGAACATGTTCGGCGCCATCGAGTTTTACCTTGAAGCGCAGAAAAGCGGCATCAAACCTATTATCGGCTGCGAAGCTTATGTCGCTGCGAACAGCCGCCTGGATAAGACCGCATCCGGCATAGATGAGGCCTCCTATCATCTGATCCTTTTGGCGCGCGACGAGACAGGATATCAGAATCTGATGAAGCTGGTCTCAGCCGGGTATCTCGAAGGTTTCTATTACCGGCCCCGGATCGATAAAGAGATCTTGGGGCAATACTCCCGCGGCCTGATCGGCCTTTCCGCCTGCCTTAAGGGAGAGATCCCCGCGCTGCTGGCGGAGAGGCGCTTTAACGATGCCTTGAAGTGCGCTGACACCTATTTGAACATATTCGGAAAAGGCAATTTCTACCTGGAGGTCCAGCCAAACTCTATTCCCGAACAAAAAGTCGTAAATGACGGGCTGGTCAAAATTTCTAAGGAGTTAGGTATTCCCCTTGTCGCCACTAATGACGTGCATTACCTTAGCGCCTCCCATGCGGCAAGCCATGAGGCCCTGCTTTGCATCCAGACTCAATCGACACTGGATGATCCTAATCATATGCGTTTTCAGACCGAGGAGTTTTATTTCCGCTCTCCGCAGGAGATGAAAGACGCCTTTAAAGATATCCCCGAGGCGGTAACCAATACCGTTGAGATCGCCGGGCGCTGCAACCTGGAGCTTGATTTTACCCGGATACACCTGCCTAAATACGACCCGCCGGGAGAAAAATCTAAGGAGGACTTCCTGAGGGCCCTCTGCGACGAAGGCCTGAAAAGACGCTATCCCGGGGTGACGCCGGAGATCCAGCAGCGGCTTGAACATGAATTGAAGATCATTAAGAATATGGGTTTTGTCAGTTACTTCCTGATCGTCTGGGATTTCATCCACTTTGCCAGGGCTAAAGGTATACCGGTGGGGCCGGGCAGAGGCTCTGCAGCAGGAAGCCTGGTAAGCTTCCTTTTGGGGATCACTGATGTCGATCCCCTGAAATACAGCCTGCTTTTCGAAAGGTTCCTTAATCCCGAACGTTTAGGGCTCCCCGATATAGACATCGACTTCTGCTACGAAAGAAGGCCGGAGGTCATTGACTACGTGACTAACAAGTACGGCCGAGGCAATGTATCTCAGATCATCACCTTCGGGACCATGCAGGCGCGCGCCGTAGTCCGGGACGTGGGAAGGGTCATGGGGATGAGTTACGCTGATGTGGACAGGATCGCCAAGATGATCCCCCCGCCACCTGACCCGACCAAGCCGGAAAACAACCTGAAGAACGCCCTGGAAAGCGAGGCCGAGTTAAGCAGCCTCTACAGGAACGATCCGCAGATCACCAAGCTCATCAATACCGGGCTCTCGCTTGAGGGTATGACGCGTCACGCATCAATCCATGCGGCGGGAGTGGTGATCGCTGATAAACCGCTGGATAATTACGTACCTCTTTTCAAGACTGCTGACGAACAGATTGCCACCGGTTACAGCATGGAGTGGCTGGAGAAGATCGGCCTGCTGAAAGTGGATTTTCTGGGACTGCGCACCCTTACGGTCATCGATGAGACCGTAAAATTGGTCCGAAAGACCCGGGGTGAGGACATTGATATAGAGAACCTTCCCCTTGACGACGCAAAGACCTATCAGTTGCTCTCCGCAGCCCGCACGATCGGCGTGTTCCAGGTAGAAAGTACGGGCATGCGCGACCTCCTGCGCAAGCTTCAGCCCGACCGCTTCGAAGACCTGATCGCTCTGCTTGCCCTCTACCGTCCCGGCCCCATAGGTTCGGGGATGCTCGATGATTTTATCAAACGCAAGCATAACCTTACGCCGATCAAATACGAGCATCCGACATTAGAGCCGATCCTGAAAGAGACTTACGGGATCATGCTCTATCAGGAGCAGGTCATGCAGATCGCATCCATCATGGCCGGCTTCTCGCTTGCCCAGGCAGACCTCTTGCGTAAGGCTATGGGCAAGAAGATCCCAGAGGTCATGGAGAAGCAGAGGAAGAACTTTATGGCCGGCTGCATGAAAAACGGCATCAAGGAGCTCTTGGCGAGCAAGATTTTCGACCTGATCGAATATTTCGCGGGTTACGGCTTCAATAAGAGCCATTCTACCGCCTATGCCCTGATCTCCTACCGTACCGCCTACTTGAAAGCGAACTTCCCCGTTGAGTTCATGACCGCGTTACTGACGTCGGAGCGCAATGACACTGATAAGATCGTAGAATACGTCAATGAGTCCGGGCGCATGGGCCTCTCGATCTTGCCCCCCGATATCAACGAAAGCGGGGTTATGTTCGAAGCGGTTGACGAGAGATCGATCCGTTTCGGGCTTATCGCGGTCAAGAATGTGGGAGTAGGAGCTGCGGAGTCGATAGTCGCAGCGAGAAAGAACGGAAAGTCCGCGTCTCTGGAAGACCTGTGCCAGCGTATTGATTTAAGGCTCGCCAACCGCAAGGTCCTTGAGAGTCTGATCAAATGCGGAGCGCTGGATACATTCGCTTTATCGCGCGCACAGATGCTTTCAAGCCTTGAGTCCGTGTTGGAAAGCGCCTCGCGCAGGCAGAAAGACAAGGCCAAGGGCCAGATCTCATTTTTTGACGAAGCTTTCTCCTCAAACGGCTTCGGGCAGGTCTCCCTTAATAATAATTCGGCTCATGTTAAAGAGTGGCCTGAGCCGCAGCTCCTGGCTTTTGAGAAAGAGATGATCGGGTTTTATTTAAGCGGCCATCCCCTGGCGCGCTACGCCGGACAACTCAAGCGTTTTGCCTCCACCTCTACCGGCGCCCTGCGCCAGCACGCCGACGAAGAGGTGATCAAGATCGTCGGACTGATCCTGAAGGTCAAGCATACGGTCACCCGGGCAAAGCAGGAGAAGATGGCGATCATGCTGATGGAGGACCTGGAAGGGACGGTGGAGGTTATCGTTTTTCCGCGTGCCTTTCAGAAGGTGAGCCGCTATTTGCTGCCCGGCAGCGTGGTCCTGATCAAGGGAGCCCTGAACCTGAAAGAAGAGACTCCGAAGATTTTCGCCGAAGACCTCTTTCCCGTGGATGAGATCTATAAACTCATCACCGGTTTAAAAATAAACCTCTCCGGCATCAGGGAAAACATATTTAACAGCCTCAAGGCGCTTCTTCTTGGCGCGCCCGGAAATATCCCTGTCTATCTGCACCTGGACACCCCGACTAAAACGCGCACGCATATCGTTGTGGGAGAGGGGCTTTACGTAAAGCCTTCGGAAAAATTGATCCAGGACATAGAAGACCTCCTAGACGAAGAGCGCCTTTCGCTGGTAATTTAGTGCTTGACACCGTATCTTTTTGGGGTTATTATACTTAGAAACAAGGCCAGACGCCTTTAAATCTGGAGTTTACCCCGGAGGTAGGAGATGACTAAAAAAGATATTATCCTGAAAGTTTCAGACGAGACCGGCTTAAAGCAGATAGATGTGAAAAAGGTCGTGCAGAAGACTTTTGATACGATTGTGGAGGCGCTGGTAAGGGGAGAAAAGATAGAGCTGCGCAATTTCGGAGTCTTTAAGATCAAACAGCGTAAGTCCCGCACCGGAAGGAACCCGCGTACGAATCAGGTGATCCCTGTCCCACCGAGGAAAGTCGTCGTCTTTAAGGCAGGCCTTGAGATGAAGCAACAGGTTAAGTGAGCGCATAAGACCCTTCTCTATAGGATGAGAAGGCCTACCCCCTTGCGGGGTAAGTTATGGAGTCGGGTTTTAACTAATGGCGACATAACTTATAAGTGCGAACTTATAACCCACCGAAAAATACAGTAGATAGCAGTTAGCAGATAGTAGTTAGGGAAAATACAAGCCAATCTAAAGATTTCATGTCATACAAGAAAATCCCAGGTACAAGAGATATCCTACCCGAGGAGTCAGGCCTCTGGCAAAATATAGAAGAACTCAGCCGTGAAGTCTTCTGCCTCTACGGTTATCAGGAGGTCCGCACCCCATTAATCGAAGACGAATCGCTCTTTAACCGCTCCCTGGGAAATACCTCGGAAATAGTCCAGAAACAGATGTTCCTCATCCCGCATCAGGACCAGACTTATTGCCTCCGGCCCGAGGGGACAGCTTCGGTCGTGCGCGCATTCATCGAAAACAACCTGGACAAAGAAACGGGCTTCTCAAAACTTTTTTATCTGGGTCCGATGTTCAGGATGGAGCGGCCGCAAAAAGGGCGGCTGCGTCAGTTTCATCATATCGGCTGCGAGGCCATCGGCTCCTTAAGCGCAGACCTGGACGTAGAGACTATCTCCCTGGCCGACTCCCTGCTCAAGTGCCTGAATATCAACGGCTATACCATCAAGATCAATAACCTCGGCTGCGCAAAAGATAAGAAGAGCCTCATCGACGCCCTGCACAAGGCTTTAAAGGGCCAGTTGCCGCATCTGTGCCCGGATTGCCAGAGGCGCTATGAGACCAACGCCTTAAGGATACTTGACTGCAAGAATGAAGAGTGCAGGAGTATTGTCAGTAAGCTCAGGATCCATGACGAGTATCTGTGCCGGGATTGCGCCCAGCATTTCATCCGGGTAAAGGAGGGGCTTGACCTTTTAAAGATCGGATACGAAATAGTGCCGCACCTTGTGCGCGGCCTGGACTATTACACCCGTACGGTCTTTGAGGTGACCCATCCGGATCTCGGAGCTCAGGATGCCCTGGGTGCCGGCGGCAGGTATGATAACCTGGTCAAAGAGCTGGGCGGCCCTGATGTAGGCGCGATCGGATTTGCGCTGGGCGTGGAAAGGTTATTATTGGCCTGTAAAATGCCCCGGCCTCAGGCCATCCGCCGCAGCTTCGCATACCTTATTACTCTGGGCCAGGCAGCAGAAAAAGAAGGCATGAGATTGATCGATGATCTGCGGAAATCCGGCATCGCCTGCGATACGGATTACGAGAACAGGTCTCTGAAAGGCGCCATGCGCCGCGCCGACGACCTGAAGGCGGGCTTTGTTTTGATCCTGGGAGACGACGAGCTTAAGAAAGGCATCGTCACCCTGAAAAATATGTCTTCCGGCGAACAGAAAGAGATAAGGCCCGAAGACCTGAAAAAGGAACTAAAATGTTGAGGACGCATACTTGTGCTGAGCTGACTGCCAATGATTGTGATAAGCTGGTGACCCTTTGCGGTTGGGTGGCCAGCCGCCGCGACCACGGAAAACTTATCTTTATAGATATCCGGGACAGGGCAGGGATCACCCAGGTAGTCTTCATCCCCAAGGATTCGGGAGAGGCGCACCGCCTGGCCCAGGACCTGAGGTCTGAGTTCGTCGTAAGGGTGAGCGGGCAGGTCAACCGCAGGCCGGCTAATACCATAAACCCCAGGCTCCCTACCGGTGAGGTCGAGGTGCTGGCAAAAGAGCTTGAGATCCTTAATCCCAGCCTCACCCCGCCCTTTGAGATCGCGGACAGCCAGGAGATCACTGAGGAATCGCGGCTTAAATACCGCTATTTGGACCTGCGGCGACCGAAGGTATTTGCGAACTTCCTCTTGAGGAGCAGGGTATACCGGGTAATCCGCAAGGCCCTTGACGAAAAAGGTTTTATCGAATGCGAAACACCGATCCTTACCAAATCCACGCCTGAAGGCGCGCGCGATTACCTGGTCCCTTCGCGCCTTAATCCGGGGGCGTTTTACGCGCTCCCCCAGTCTCCGCAGCTGTTTAAGCAGATCTTTATGGTTGGGGGCATAGAAAAATATTACCAGATCGCCAAGTGTTTCCGCGACGAGGACCTGCGCGCTGACCGGCAGCCGGAGTTTACGCAGCTTGACCTTGAGATGTCCTTTGTGGATGAGGAGGACATCTTCGTCCTGATGGAGGAGCTGATGTCTGCGATCTTTGAGGGTGTCAAGGGCATCGGGATCAAGACCCCTTTTCCGAGGCTGGCCTACAGCGAGGCGCAGAAGAAATACAACTCCGATAAACCGGATTTAAGGAAGGAGCTTAATACTGACCTGGCCTTCGTCTGGATAGTGGACTTCCCGCTCTTTAAATACAACGAAGAAGAGAAGCGCTGGGAGAGCGAACATCACCCTTTCACCTCTGCGCGTAAAGAAGACATCGGGGCCCTGGAAAAGGACCCGGCGAAGGTGCTCTCGCGTTCTTATGACCTGGTCTTGAACGGCCAGGAGATCGGCTCGGGTTCGATCAGGATCCATGATCAGCTGTTGCAGGAAAGGATCTTTAAGATCATCGGCATAGACAAGGATGAAGCACATAAGCGTTTCGGTTTTCTTTTGGAGGCATTTCAATTCGGCGCGCCTCCGCACGGCGGCTTTGCTTTTGGCATGGACAGGCTGCTTGCTATCCTTGCGGGAGAGGCCAGTATCCGCGAAGTCATCTCTTTCCCCAAGACGAGCGCAGGCGTCTGCCCCCTGACCAGCGCGCCTTCGGATGTAGACGAGAAACAGTTAAGGGAATTGGGATTAATGCTCAAGAAAAAAAATAATTAGAGGAGGAAAAAATGAAGGACAAAGGTCTGTATTTGCTTCTGGGGTTGGCAGTGGTGGTGGTTTTATCAGGCTGCACAGTAAGGACCTATTCGCTTACCCGCGACAGAGTGGACCAGGACCTGACCAGCGGAAACCGCGGTTACCTGCAGGGAACGCCGCCGGCAGAGGAAGTCGAGCGTTCCTCGACCCGCACGGTCCAGGTAGTGGAGGTGGAACTAGGCCGTCCGGTAAAGCTGAAAGAAAGGCAGAAGGGGCAGGAAACGGGGCAGATGCCGCAGGAAACAGTTGAAACCTATGAATCCGAGGCTCTCATAGAAGAAGTTGCTGAACCGCAGGCTGCTTTTGAAAGATATACCGTGCAAAAGGGGGATACTCTTCAGAAGATATCCCAGAAGTTCTTCGGTACGACAAAAAAATGGACCAAGATCTACGAAGCGAACAGGGACGTCCTAAAGAGCCCGGATAAAGTCTATCCCGGGATGACTCTGAATATCCCCGTTTCGGCAAAGCCGGAAGGCATAAAATAATACATGGATAAAATAATCGCGCTTGAGTCTCACCGGGAGGCGCAGGTACTGTTGGGGCCGCACGATGAGTTCAGCAAGTCCATTGAGAAGGAGTTCCGCGTTAAGATCATCGTGCGCGGGGAGCACCTGAAGGTGAGCGGCACCGCCTCTAATATAAAGAAGGCGGGCGAGCTGATCGAGTACATATTGGAGGCTTACCGGTCAGGACAGAAAGAGTTGGGCAGGGCGGATCTTTTTTGCCTCATCGCTAATTTCAAGAAACCGGAGCCTAAGAAAGTCGGAGCCATCGAAATGCCGCACTTGGCGATCACGCGCACTTCCAGCGGCAAGGAGATCGGGCCTAAGACCAAGGGGCAGCGCGAATATGTCGAGGCGATGAAGAAACACGACATCGTCTTCGGCATCGGGCCTGCGGGCACCGGCAAGACGTACCTGGCTATGGCCAGCGCTGTCGAGGCATTAAAGAAACAGGAGGTGCGCAGGATCATCCTGACGCGCCCTGCGCTTGAGGCGGGAGAATCTTTAGGGTATCTTCCCGGAGATATATATGAGAAGATCTCTCCGTATTTACGGCCCCTGTATGATGCCCTCTACGACATGATGGAGGCGGAGCGTATTGAAAAGTACCTTGAGACCGGGATCATCGAAGTAGCTCCGCTTGCCTACATGCGAGGCAGGACCCTTAACGCCGCCTTCATCATCCTGGATGAAGCCCAGAACTGCACCGCCGAACAGATGAAGATGTTCCTCACCCGCCTTGGTTTTGACTCCAAGGCCGTGATCACCGGGGACATGACGCAAAGCGACCTTCCCGACGGAAAACCTATCGGCCTTCTGCAGGCCCAGGATATCCTTTCGGAGATCGCGGGGATAAAGTTCATCTACCTTGCCGGTTCTGACACGGTCAGGCACTCCCTGGTCCAGAAGATCATCGAGGCTTATGATAAAGCAAGCCGGGAAAAGTAGATTATATTTCATCTTTTTTGGGGCCTTTGGCCTCGTCTACAGCCTGGCCGTAGGCTTAAGTCCGGTGGTGCCCGCGTTCCTTATCCTGCTGGCCGCATATTTTGCCTTCCGCAAGTTCAACTTAAAGAACTGCACGCTTCTGAACCTGGCCTTCCTGTATCTGGTCGTCTTCGTGGCGAGCTGTTATCTCCTCAGCAAAAATCTTGACGAATATTACCTGCCCTTTTCGCTTGCTCCGATGCTGGCAGCCCTCCTTTTTGCAAATATGGAGATAGTCCTGCTACTGGGTGTAGCATGCGCCGTCTCGGTCGCGGTGATCTCGGTCAATCCGCTTGAGACGATAATCCTGTTTCTGGCCAGCGGCCTGCTGGCCGGTATGCTTGCCCAGGGCGCGCGCAGGCGCTGGACCGTCATCCGCGCCGGCCTAATTACCGGTGCAGCTCAGGTCATAGCCGTTGTCCTGCTTGAGCAGTTGAAGGCGGGCCTTGCCTACAAATACGCGGCGTTCTTTCTTAACGGCCTGATCTCGGCGATAATAGTCCTGGGGGTTCTGCCGCTCTTTGAGTACCTTTTCAGGAGCGTCACTAACATCAGCCTGCTTGAGCTTGCCGATTCAAACCATCCCCTCCTGCAGCGCATGGTGCTTGAAGCTCCGGGCACATACCTGCACAGCCTCGTCGTGGGCAATATCTCCGAGGCTGCCTGTAATGCCATCGGCGCCAACTCTCTCCTGGCCAGGGTGGGAGGATATTACCACGACATCGGAAAACTCTCAAAACCGGAATATTTCAGCGAAAACCAGGGGATCAGCGTCAGTAAACACGATACTCTTTCTGCGACCATGAGCAAGCTGGTGATCATGAATCACGTAAAAGAAGGCCTTGAGCTGGCGAAAAGATACCGCCTCAGCCCTGCGATCGCCGACTTCATCGGCCAGCACCACGGCAACTCCCTGGTCTATTATTTTTACCGCCGGGCATTGGAGACGCTGGAGGAAGACCAGAAGATACAAGAAGAGGGTTTCCGTTATCCCGGGCCCAAGCCCGATACCAAGGAGGCCGCGGTAGTCCTGCTCGCAGATTCGGTCGAAGCAGCGACACGCGCCTTAAAGGACCCCACGCCGAGTAAGATCCAGGAGGTCGTCTATAAAGTGATCAATAACAAGTTTATTGACCGCCAGCTTGATGAATGCGACCTTACCCTCAGGGACATGGAGAACATCTCGGCGGTCTTTTTGCGGATCTTAAGCGGCATATACCCGGGGCGCGTGAGTTACCCCGAAGAGACAGAAAGTGAAAATAACAGTCAGAAACCTCCAAAAGAAGATTCCCGTCAATCCGAAAAGGATAAAAGAGTCAATCCGTAAGGTCTTCGCAAAAGAAGGCGTAAGCCCGCAGGAAGTCACTGTCTGTTTTATCAACGATAAGACAATCAAAAGATTAAACCGCAGGTTCACCGGAGAAGGCCGGGCGACGGATGTCCTGGCGTTCGGATATCCGGGGAAAGGAAGGCCTGCCGCGGATATTGCTATCTCCGCCGACCGGGCAAAGGCCAATGCGCGCCTTTATAAAACTTCGGTTGCCTTTGAGCTTGACCTCTACGCCGTGCACGCCGCACTGCATCTTTGCGGTTATGACGACCGCACAAAGGCCCAGGTGCGGTTGATGCGCAGGAAGGAATCAGAATATGCCCATCCAAAGGACTGACGCCATTGTTTTAAGGCGCAGGGATTTCCGTGAGACCTCCCTGATCGCGGATTTTTACACGCGCGACTTCGGAAAAGTAAGCGGCCTCCTGAAAGGTTTCCGCGTCATGCCTCCCAAGTTTGCAAGCCCCATAGAGCCGTTTTCGCTCAACGAGATCATCTTTTACCCGAAGAGGAACTCTTCGCTGCACCTGGTTTCGCAGGCGGACCTGCGCTACTCATTTGACGGGATACGCCGGGGCGTAGGCAGGGCCACCATGGCCGCCTTCATGATGGAACTGACCCTGGCGGTCATGCAGCAGGAGGATAGAAATGAGGAGGTCTTTGACCTTGCGCTCGCATGCCTTAAAGAGATGGAGACTGCCCTGAATCCGGAGAAGGTGATGACCATCTTTAAGATCAAGATGCTCAGCCTCTCCGGTTTTAAGCCCCATCTTGACTCCTGCGTCGTCTGCGGCAGCAAAATACTCGGGCAGTCCAGGTTCAGCCTCAGCCTCGGCGGGCTTTTGTGCGGCAAGTGCTCCTCTAAGGATGTTTCCAGCCGTTCGATATTCCGCGGCACGGTAGCGTCGATCCTGCACATCGAGAAGAACGACCTGAAGAATAACCTGAACCTGGGGATGAATCCCGAGATCAAGCGGGAGCTGGACCTGGTGCTGAACGCTTTCATGAACTTCCACCTGGAAAAAGAGTTAAAATCGCAAAGAGTGCTGAATAAACTCGCGGTGGCTGTTTAACGGAGGAGTAAATGAAGATTGTTATTATCGGTCCCGGCGCAATGGGTTGCCTCTTAGCTGCCTACCTTTCGAAATCAAAAGAAGAGGTCTGGCTGTTGGACAAGGACGATGGGCGGGGGAAAGAATTAAATGAGCAGGGGATACTGGTCGAAGGCGTGTCCGGCAACTGGCAGGCCAAAGTAAGGGCTACTGCCCGGTCGCAGGATATCGGCGCGGCTGACCTGGCGATCATCTGCGTCAAGAGTTACAATACCAAAGAAGCGGCATTAAGCATAAAGCCGCTCCTGGCCGATCATACCTCTGTGCTTACACTGCAAAACGGCATCGGTAATATCGAGATCATCAGCGAAGCGGTGGGAGCGGAGCGGGTGATCGGCGGGGTCACCAATGAGGGCGCGACTTTGCTGGATACAGGCAGGATCCGCCACGCAGGCAGAGGCGAAACAGTGATCGGCCGCATCGACGGCAAGATCCCGGTTGAGATGCGCTCGATCCGGGAGCTCTTCAATCGAGTAGGGCTTGAGACCAGGATCTGCCGCGATATCAAAGGCCTCTTATGGTCCAAGCTCATCATCAATGCGGGGATAAACGCGCTTACGGCGGTCACGCGCCTGAATAACGGAAGATTAGCGGAGTTCGAAGGCACGCGCAGGATCATGCGGGAGGCAGTCACAGAGGCGGCGCGCATCGCCAAACGCAAAAAGATCAAGCTTATTTATGACGACCCCCTGGCAAAAGTCGAGGCGGTCTGCGAGGCGACATCGGCAAATATCTCTTCCATGCTCCAGGATTGCCTGCGCAGGAAACGCACTGAAATCGATTTTATCAACGGCGCGATCGTGCGCCACGCTCAGGAGCTGGGAATACCCGCTCATACCAACGCCCTTCTGGTCGACCTGGTCAAGACTATCGAATCCAGCTACGATCTGGCGGTATCTTAACCTTTAAAGATGAAAAAGCGCGTTTTAATAATCCTGCTTTTCTCGCTGGCCTTGATCTTGCTGTTTATCTTAAGTAAGAGCTCCTGCCGCCTCAGGGAAGGGATGCTTTTTAAACCGGCAGGGGCTTCGGGGGCCAGGGAAGAGGAGCCGCATTTAAACCAGGCTTTTGAATATCTCAGGGTGCGCAGGGATAAAGAAGCTCAGGAGGTCTTTGCCAGGCTCCTGGAGATGGATCCCTCGTGTCTGGACTGCCGGTGGGCTGAGGCAGAGATCCTGCGGCGCCGCCATGAATATCAGCGGTCAGAAGAGTTATTCCGGAAGGTCCTGGAAAAAGACCCCGGCCATATACCGAGCCTTATTGGCTTAAGCTACGTGCTTTATAAGGCGGATGATTCAAAGTCCGCGCAAAAGATACTTGATGAGGTCTTGAAGAAAAAGGGGTTAAAAAGGCAGGATGAGGCCTTTGCCTATATGGTGCGGGGAGCAGTCAACAGCGGGCTAGCGAAAAAAGGTTTTTTCAGCAGGATAAAATACGGGGTCAGGATAAAGGGCAATTTCCTGAAGGCAGCCAGCCTTGCTCCTGAGATGCCCGAGGTGCATCTTGCCCTCGGCAGTTTCTATCTCTTTGCTCCGGCCATTGTCGGAGGAGACCTGGACGCGGCGATAAAGGAGCTTGAGACCGCTCTATCGCTTGCCCCGGATTTCGCCACTGCCTGCGGCAGGTTAGCCCAGGCATATGCCGTAAAAGGCGACCTGGTAAAATACGAACTCTACCTTGAGCGGGCCAGGGAATTAGACCCCGAGAACGAGACGTTGAAAGAGATACGCTAATCTTGCCATGAAAAACCAGGAGATCGCGCGCATCTTCAGGGATATCGCCGCTATTCTGGAGGTAAAAGGCGACAATCCTTTCAGGATACGCGCCTATGAAAGGGCGGCCCAGAATATCGAAGCCCTGGCCGGGGATATCGAAGAATATATCCGGCAAGGCAGGCTGAAAAGTATCCCCGGAATAGGGGAGGACCTCGCAAACAAGATCCGGGAGGTCGCCGTTACCGGAAGGCTTGAGTTTTACGAAGAATTGAAAAAGAGCATCCCGCAGGGAGTGCTGGAACTTTTGAATATTCCTTCCGTCGGGCCTAAGACCGCAAGGCTCCTTTATGAAAAGCTGAAAATAAAAAGTATCTCTAGTCTGGAGCAGGCCATCCGCAGGAATAAACTGGCAGCCCTAGCAGGGATTAAAGAAAAGACCATAGAGAATATCCGCAAGGGCATTGAGATCCTCAAAAAGGGCAGGGAGCGCATGACCCTCGGCCAGGCAGAGCTGGCAGCTGTGGAGTTCCTGAAGCCTTTAGAAAAATTGCCCGAGGTAAAGAAGCTCTCTGTTGCCGGAAGCCTGCGCAGGCAGAAAGAGACGGTGCGCGACATCGATATCTTGGCGATTTCCAAAAAGCCGAAAAAAGTCATAGAGGCTTTCGTGAAATTTCCAGCCGTGCGCGATATTCTGGCGGAGGGCCAGACCAAGGCCTCTGTGCGCACAAGACAGGATGTCCAGATCGACTGCCGGGTGGTTGAGGATAAGTCCTTCGGCGCAGCGCTTCTTTATTTTACCGGCTCAAAAAGGTTTAATATCAAGATCCGTCAGCTGGCCATAAAAAAAAGCCTGAAAGTCAATGAATACGGGGTATTCAAGGGCGATAGATACGTCTGCGGCAGGACAGAGGAAGAGGTCTTTAAGCTGCTCGGCATGCAGTACATCGAGCCGGAATTGAGGGAGGATTCCGGAGAGGTCGAACTGGCAAAAAAGCATGCGCTCCCTCTCCTGATCGGGCTTAAGGACATAAAGGGTGATCTGCACGTGCACTCCACCTGGTCAGACGGCTCAAACTCTATCGAAGAGGTGGCCAGAGCCTGTAGGGCCCGCGGTTATTCATACGTTGCCGTGACTGATCACTCTCAGAGCCTGCGGGTCGCCGGAGGGCTGACGGTAAAAGAGCTGGCCAGAAAGAAAAAGGAGATCGAGCTTCTGAACCGAAAACTAAAGGGTATCCGGATCCTTTTTGGCACGGAAGCGGAAATAGATTCCGGAGGAAACATAGATTATAGGGATGAGGTTTTAAAAGAGTTCGATGTTGTCGTGGCTGCGATCCATACCGGCTTTAAACAGTCACGCTCTCAATTGACCAAAAGGACGGTTGAGGCCTGTAAAAACAAATACGTGCACATCATCGCTCATCCCACAGGAAAGCTCTGGGGCACGCGGGAGGCTTACGATATAGACCTGGATGAGGTCTCAAGGGCTGCCCGCGATACGAATACCGCTCTTGAAATAGACGCCTTTCCCAGCAGGTTGGACTTGAACGGCCAGAATTGCCGCCGGGTTAAAGAGCTGGGGGTTAAATTAGCGGTCAGCACTGACTCCCATACCACTGATCAGCTCGCCAATATGAAGCTCGGAGTATCCATGGCGCGCAGGGGCTGGCTGACCAGGCAGGACGTGTTGAATACGCTGCCGCCGGAAGCATTCCTGAAGGCGATAAAGAAATGAAATTACGGACCGTTTTATATTTTTTTACCCTGTGTACAGCATGCAGCCTACTGTCTAGAGCCCTTTTCGGCTGTCAGGAGAGGGAGTTTTACACTGACAAGCGCGTGATGATGGGCACTTTTATCGAAGTGACCTCTCAGGACAGAAGGGCCGGCCAGATTGTCTTTAGCGAGTTTGGCCGTATCGAAAACCTGCTCAGTAAATATAAAGCAGAGAGCGAGGTATCCAGATTAAACCGGCTGGGAGAGCTGGCAGTAAGCCCGGAAACCTTTTTCGTGATCGGGAAGGCAAAGGAGTTCTGGCAAAAGTCTGGCGGAGCTTTTGATATCACCGTGGGGCCGCTGGATGACCTCTGGGGATTCACGCAGAAAGACTACCGCCTGCCGCAGGAAGCAGAGGTCAGAAAAACGCTTAAACGCATCGGTTCGGATAAGATTGTTTTGAATTCTGCCGCGAATGTGGTAAAATTCAGCCTTCCGGGCATGAAGATCGACCTTGGGGCGATCGCCAAGGGCTATGCCCTGGATTGCGCCGTCAAGAGGCTAAGGGAAAATAATATAACCAGCTGCCTGATCAGTGCCGGAGGTCAGGTCTATTGCCTCGGAGAGAAGTCCGGCCGGCCCTGGAGAGTGGGCATAAAGGGTCCTGAAAATAGCGGTATGGCCGGTTACCTTGACCTGAAAGATAAGTGCGTCTCAACCAGCGCCGATTACGAGCAGTATTTTAAAGAAGGCGGGAAGGTTTACGGCCACATCTTTGACCCCCGGACAGGTTACCCTGCAGACAAGGGGATCGCCTCTGTGTCTGTGGTCTCTCCTGACGGGCTCACTGCCGACGCGTTGTCCAGCGCTATTTTTATTTTAGGCGAGGAAAAGGGCCTTGAATTAGCCAAAAAGCTTAACATATCAGAAGTTAGAATCATAAAAAGACCCGGGACTTAAGATGAAAAATTCCTTACAGAAAAGAATGGATGTCTTTGCTTTGTTCCTGCCGGAGATCAAGGAGTTCCTGCAGGCAAAAGATTTTAACGGCCTGAAGGGCTTCTTGAAGAGCATAAACTCCATGGATCTGGCTGAAGGCTGGAAGCACCTTGAGCCGACGGAAAAAATAATCGCCTTCAAGCTCCTCGGCCCCAAAAAAGCGCTTGAACTTTTTGAAAACCTCAAACTTCACGAGCAGGCCTACATCATGAACAACCTCGATAATGCCGAGGTCTCCCAGATCATCAATGAGATGGCCCCGGATGTGCGCGCCGACCTTTTCAGGGAACTGCCTAAGCGGCTTTCCAAAAAGTTCCTTCTTCTGATCAGCCGGGAAGAGGCGAAAGACTTAAGAAAATTAATGGAATATAAAGAAGGCACTGCCGGCAGCCTTATGACCACCGACTACGTGGAAGTGAAAAAGGATATGTCCGCGCGCCAGGCAGTTCTTGCCGTCCAGGAATCGCTGAGGGCCGAATACAGGGAGAACGTCTATTCAGTCTATGTCACCGACGAGTTGCACAGGCTGATCGGCCGTATTCCCCTGCAGGAGCTTTTGAAGGCCCCGCCTGACATGACTATCAGGGATATCATGAGCAGCGTAGACCTGATCAAAATCGACCCCCAGGCCCCTACCGAGGAAGTCAGCGTGGGGTTTAAGAAATACGACCTTTTAGACGCTCCTGTTGTAGACAGCTCCAATACCCTCCTTGGGATAATCACCGTCGACGATATCGTAGCCACCATGGAAAAAGAGACTACCAAGGAGCTGTATGAGATCGGTAAGATGAGCCCCGAAGGCGGCGAGATCATTAGTTACGCCCGGGCTACTGCCTGGGACCTGGTAAAAAGAAGGGCGGGCTGGCTGATACTGCTGCTTATCTTTGATTTCCTTACCGGGACGGTGTTAAAGAACTTTGAACATGCCTTAAGCACGGTAGTGGCGCTGGCGTTTTTTATCCCGATGCTCCTTGATACCGGAGGTAATGCCGGGGCCCAGACCTCGATCACCATCATCAGGGGGCTGGCTACGGGAGATGTCACCTTTAAGAACGTATTCAAGGTGATCAGGCTTGAGTTCAGGGCCGCGTTTGTCATGGCCGTAATCATAGGGGCGGTCGCCTTTGGCAGGGCATTCATACTGCAGAAGGACTTTGCCTTAAGTATCGTCGTGGGTTCAAGCATGTTTTTTATCGGGATACTGGCTATTGCCACCGGCATCTTCCTGCCGCTTTTTTCAAAACGCATCGGGCTTGACCCGGCGGTCCTGGCCGGACCCATCACCACCAGTATAGTCGATGTGGCGGGGCTGATTATGTATTTCAAGATCGCGCAGTTTTTCATACCCGCCCTCAGGATATAGGCATGGAAAAGCTCACCGTAAAAGATGTCGTTTCTTTAAAAAACACCCGCAAACTCACCATGCTTACGGCTTATGATTATCCGCTGGCTGCGGCGGTCGACTGCTCAGGCATAGATATGATACTGGTCGGAGATTCCCTGGCCAATGTGGTATTGGGACTTGATTCGACCACGAAAGTGGGGATGACCGAGATGCTTCACCACGCCAAGGCGGTCACCCGGGCAGTGAAACATTCCCTGGTAGTGGGGGATATGCCTTTTGAGTCTTATCAGCTTAATCCCGAAGAATCATTGAAGAATGCCCGGCGTTTCATCGAAGAGGCGAAGTGCGACGCGGTGAAGCTGGAGTGGTTCGAGCATTGCCCGGAGGCGGTGGCAAAAATAGCCGCAGCAGGCATTCCGGTGATGGGGCACATCGGCCTGACCCCCCAGACAGCGGATAAGCTGGGCGGTTTTAAGGTGCAGGGCAAAGATGCCGAAACAGCCAGGCGCCTGATCGAACAGGCGAAGGAACTGGAAGCAAGGGGCTGTTTTGCCATCGTCCTTGAATGCATACCGGATAAGATCGCAGAGATGATCACCGTGAGCCTTAAGATCCCCACGATCGGTATCGGCGCCGGCCCTCATTGCGACGGACAGGTGCTGGTGATCCACGATATGCTCGGGCTTTTTGAACGCTACACCCCGAAGTTCGTGAAGAAGTACGTCGATCTGACTGCCCTGATCCGGAAGGCGATAGAAGAGTATAAGAACGAGGTAATCCAGTCGAAGTTCCCGTCCCGGGAGCACACCTTCACTATCAAGGAAGAAGAGCTGAAGAAGCTGAAAAAATGAAACTCACCAAATATATCCTTTCTGCGGTACTACTGATCCTGGGTCTCTTTTTCGTCGGCTTCATCGCAGGGCCGAATATTCTGAGGATGTACATCTCAAGCGGTATGGGAACCTGTGAAAAGAACCCGATATTCTGTGAAACCCCGCTGGATGAGATAAATAATCCGGAAATCAACAGGGGTTTCTTAAGCCTGCTGGTCACCGTGAACTTGGTCGATATGCGCATCAGTGTACCTAAGGGTTTTGACGCTATCCAGGAAGAGGTGACCAGGGTGTATTATAAGAAAAACAAGCACCTCTTTAAAGGCAACATCGTCTATGTCCTGCGAAAAGAACCGGATTTTCTGGTGGACCTCTATCCGGAGCTGAAAAAAGAGGGCGTGACCAGCAATTATATATTCCTGGAACGGACCATGGAGGCGAGATTAAACGAGATACAGGACCTGACCGGCGCATTCTTTGTGATTATGAAAGGTATCTTTATCCCTGACCTGGGGGATCAGAAGAACCTGAAGATGGTCCGCTTCAGGACCGAGAGGGACAGGGGATTTATCAACTACAACCTGGACGCCTCCGGGAACTATTTCGACTGCAATATCGTGCGGGAAAACGGAGAGTTTTTAAAGGTTTACATCCGCGACAGAAGCGCTAAGCTTGATCTGGAGGAAGTTTTTGCGATCCTTTCCACGCTTACGCCTATTAAGTAAACCCTTGATTTTTAACCCTGTTTGTGATAAAAGTATCCTTCTATGGCAAATGACTTGATGGATAAGATCGTTTCGCTTTCCAAGCGCCGGGGCTTCATCTTTCAGTCTTCTGAGATCTACGGCGGCTTAAGCAATACCTGGGATTACGGGCCTTACGGCGTCGAACTGAAGAATAACGTCAAGCGCGCCTGGTGGCGTTCCTGCGTCTATGCCAGGGACGATATCTTCGGGATGGACGCGGCGATCCTCATGCACCCGAAGGTCTGGGAGGCGTCGGGCCATGTGCAGAACTTTTTCGATTTAAAGAGCGATTGCAGGAATTGCAAGAAACGCTTCAAGGAAGCGGACCTTAAAAGTCAGAAGACCTGCCCCGAGTGCGCGGGAGAACTTACCGAAGCAAGGCCCTTTAACCTGATGTTCAAGACTTACCAGGGCCCCCTTGAAGAAAAAGGCAACGAGATTTATATGCGGCCCGAGACCGCCCAGGGGATGTTCGTGAACTTTCTGAATATCCTGGATTCAAAGCATCCGAAGCTCCCCTTCGGCCTGGCGCAGATCGGCAAGGCCTTCCGTAACGAGATCACCCCGGGTAATTTTACTTTCCGCACCCGTGAGTTTGAACAGATGGAGATCGAATATTTCGTTAAGCCTGCCGAGGCCGACAAGTATTACGACTCCTGGGTCGAGGAGCGTTTTGACTGGTACCTGAACCTCGGCATTACAGGCGCTAACCTGCGCAAGCGCAAGCATGAGAAAGATGAGCTGGCGCACTACGCCAGGGCCTGCACGGATATCGAATATAATTTCCCTTTCGGATGGTCGGAGCTGGAGGGTATAGCCAACCGTACGGATTTTGACCTTAAGCAGCATGCCCAATTCAGCGGTGCGGACCTGAAATACTTTGACGACGCGGCAAAAGAGAAATATTTTCCTTATATCATCGAGCCTTCAGGGGGGGTGGACAGGAGCGTGCTGGCTTTCCTGGTGGATGCCTATCATGAGGAAAAGGTCAAGGATGACATCCGGGTGGTATTGAAACTGCACAGGGACCTGGCTCCGGTAAAAGTTGCAGTGCTGCCCTTGTTAAGGAACCGGCCGGAGCTGGTCGAGCTGGCAAGGAAGCTGGCGCAGGACCTGAAAAAATCCTTTGTCGCGGTTTACGACGATACGGGCGCCATCGGTAAACTTTACCGCAGGCAGGATGAAGTAGGCACGCTTTTTTGCCTGACCGTCGATGTGCAGTCGCTTGAGGATAAGCAGGTGACGGTACGCGACCGGGATTCGATGCTTCAGGAGAGAGTTTCGCTGGAGAGGATCAGGGAGTATCTGTTTAACAAGTTGTATTAGGAAGAAGCTCCTCGCTTCCCGCTGATTAAAGCGGCTGCTCGGAGTAGTTCTCCAATAATTTAACGGGGGCAAACTGATGGCAAAGAAATACGTTTACTCCTTCGGCGGCGGCAAGGCTGACGGTAACGAAACCATGAAAAACCTGCTCGGCGGAAAAGGCGCAAACCTGGCCGAGATGGCCGGGAATAAGGAGCTGAGACTGCCTGTGCCGCCGGGGTTCACTATCACTACCGAAGTCTGCTCCCATTACTATAAAAACAAGAGAAGTTATCCTTCGGGATTAAAAGAGCAGGTGAATAAGGCTCTGCTAAGAGTAGAGGCTTTGATGGGAAGGGAGTTCGGCGATCCCGATAATCCGCTTTTGGTCTCTGTCCGCTCCGGAGCGCGCCGCTCTATGCCCGGGATGATGGAGACGGTCCTGAATATCGGGCTGACCGAGAAGACTATCCCCGGCCTTGTCAAACAGAGCGGCGGTAATGAGCGTTTTGTTTATGACGCCTACCGCAGGCTGATCATGATGTATTCAGACGTGGTGATGGAAAAGTCGGCAGGGATAGAGCCTAAGGATGAAGAATCGGGCATACGTAAGCAGCTGGAAAGAGTCATGGCCCAGATGAAAAAAGAAGAGGGCTACCTCAGCGATACAGACCTCACCACTATCGATCTCAAGAAACTCTGCACTCTGTTCAAACAGAAGATAAAAGAGGTGCTGAAGAAGGAGTTCCCGGATGACCCTTACGAGCAGTTGTGGGGCGGGATAGGCGCTGTCTTTTCCTCCTGGCAGGGAAAGCGCGCGGTAAGCTATCGCCGCATCGAGAGTATCCCCGACGAGTGGGGGACGGCGGTGAATGTGCAGACCATGGTTTTCGGGAATATGGGCAATGATTCCGGAACAGGTGTCGCCTTTACGCGTAATCCGGGCAACGGAGAGAACAAGTTTTACGGCGAATACCTGATCAACGCCCAGGGCGAAGACGTGGTCGCAGGCATCCGTACTCCGGCGCCTATCAACGAGTATTCCAAATCCGAGCACAATGAAGAAATGCTCACGCTTGAAAAAGCCATGCCCAGGATCTATCAGGAGCTTTACGGAATTCAGAAGCGCCTGGAAAAACATTACCACGATATGCAGGATATCGAGTTCACCATTGAAAAAGGAAGGCTCTTTATGCTGCAGTGCCGCGTGGGAAAGCGCAACGGCCCGGCAGCAGTGCGCATGGCCATGGATATGTATAAGGAAAAATTGATCAGCAGGGATATGGCGCTGATGCGCGTTACCCCCTCGCAGCTGGATGAATTGCTGCATCCGGTCATCGACCCGAAGGCGGAAGCCAGCCAGAGGCCGTTGGCTAAGGGCCTGCCTGCGGGCCCGGGCGGCGCTGCTGGACAGGTGGTCTTCTCTGCAGCGAGCGCCGTGGAATGGGCAAAGACCGGCAAGAAGGTGATCCTGGTGCGCGAAGAGACGAATCCGGAAGACGTGGAAGGCATGCGCGCGGCCCAGGCGATCCTCACCGCAAGGGGCGGCATGACTTCGCACGCAGCCCTTGTTGCCCGCGGCTGGGGCAAGTGCTGCGTCGTCGGCTGCGGCGCCCTGCATATCGATTACCATAAAAAAGAGCTGCACGTGGACGGTAAAGACCTGAGGGAGGGCGACTGGATCACCCTAAACGGAACCAAGGGAAATGTCTATGAAGGCAGGCTGCCGATGATGGACGCTTCCGAAGAGAACAGGATTTTGATGGATTTCCTGAAACTCTGCGGCGCGGTAAAAAAATTAGGCATCCGTACCAACGCCGATACGCCTGATGACGCAGCTAAAGCGCGGCAGTTCGGCGCTGAAGGAATCGGGCTTTTCAGGACCGAGCATATGTTCTACGGCAAAGGCTCTGACGAGCCGCTCTTTATCCTGCGCAAAATGATCCTTTCAAAGACGCTGGAAGAGAGAGAAAAAGCCCTGAATGAGCTCTTTCCGTACGTAAAGAAAGATATCAAGGGAACCCTTGCTGCGATGGACGGCTTGCCGGTGGTGGTCAGGCTTCTTGATCCGCCGCTGCATGAGTTTGTGCCCCGCGAGAAAGGTAAGCTTGAAGAGCTGGCGTCCGACCTGAACATCAGCATAGAGGACCTTGCCCGGCGCGCAGAAGGCCTGCATGAGTCAAACCCGATGATGGGCCACCGCGGAGTGCGCCTCGGAGTGACTTATCCCGAGGTAAGCGCGATGCAGATCCGCGCTATCCTTGAAGCAGCGGCAGAGCTGATCAAGGAGGGAAAGAAGCCATATCCGGAGATCATGGTGCCGGTCGTCTGTTCCGTCAAGGAGCTTATTGACCAGAAGGCGATCTTTGACCGCATATATAAAGAGGTGCTGGCAAAATACGGCCTTAAAACAATCAAGCATATGTACGGCACGATGATCGAGATCCCGCGCGCGGCGCTGGTGGCGGATAAACTGGCGCAGGTAGCGCAGTTCTTCTCTTATGGCACGAATGACCTGACCCAGATGGGGTTCGGATTCTCGCGTGACGATATCGGCGGGTTCCTTCCGGACTATATCAAGAAAGGCATCCTGCCCGAAGATCCTTTTCAGAGCATCGACCAGGAGGGGATCGGAGAGTTGATCCGGATAGGCATCGAACGCGGCCGCAAGACCAGCAAGGAGCTTGAGATAGGTATCTGCGGAGAGCACGGGGGCGAGCCCAAATCAGTGGAGTTCTGCCATCGGGCAGGCATGGATTATGTCAGTTGTTCGCCGTTTCGCGTCCCTATCGCAAAACTTGCCGCAGCCCAGGCTGTGCTTAAGGGGAAGAAAAAATAAAATAATATGGAAGCACTCAAAACTTACCTTAAGGAGATACGCAATATCCCGCTTCTGACCGCAGCGGAGGAGATCTCGTTAAGCAAGCAGATAAAAAGGGGCGGCAAGCAGGGGGAGCTTGCGCGTAAGCGCATGATCCAGTCAAACCTGCGTTTGGTGATCAACATCGCCAAAAGATACATGCACCTGGGCATCCCGCTCCTGGACCTTATCGAAGAGGGAAACCTCGGCCTCATGAAGGCGGTGGAAAAGTTCAACCCTAAAAAGGGTTACCGTTTTTCCACTTACGCCGCCTGGTGGATCAAGCAGAGCATCACCCGCTCCATTTCCGAGCAGGGTAAAATGATCCGCGTACCCGTCTATATGAACGAATTGATCACTAAGTGGAAGAAGAAGAGGGAGCACCTGACCCAGAAACTGAAGCGCTCACCGACGGATGAAGAGATCGCCAGGACTATGAAGCTCCCTAAGGATAAAACGGACCAGATAAGTTTCTGGATGTCCACCAAGACATCTTCCCTGGATGCGCCGATCGGCGCAGAAGAAGAGAGCCAGGTCTCCGATCTTATCGAAGATGAGACGATCGCGCCTCCGGATGCAGAGATCGAACATCTCTTTGACAAGGAGAGGGTCTCAAGCCTTTTAGGGACGATGAACGATAGGGAAAAAGAGATCCTGGGCCTGCGTTTCGGCCTGACAGGCGCAAAATCGTATACCCTTGCCCAGGTGGCACAGAAATTAGGCGTCTCGCGGGAAAGGATCCGCCAGATCGAAGAAGCAGCCTTGCGCAAGCTGCGTAAGTTCGTCGAACAACAGGAGAATGAGCTCTAAATCATGAAAAGGATCGACCTGAAATCCTGCATCCGCAATATCCCGGATTTCCCCAAGCCGGGGATACTTTTCCGCGATATCACCACTCTCCTGAAGGATAAATCCGCTTTTAAACAGGCGGTGGACACGATAGCGCAAAATTATAAAGGCAAGAAGATCGACGCCGTGGTCGCGGTCGAAGCGAGGGGTTTCATTTTCGGAGGCGCTATCGCGCATAAACTGGGCGCTGGATTCATTCCGGTGCGTAAGCGCGGAAAGCTTCCCTGGAAGACTAAATGTGTCAGTTACGAGCTGGAATACGGCATAGATGAATTGCACATGCATGAAGACGCCGTTATTCCCGGAGAGAGAGTCCTTATAGTCGATGATTTGCTGGCTACGGGGGGGACGGTAGGTGCGGTAGTGGACCTGGTAAAGGGTTCCGGGGGAAAAATCGTCGGAATCGCCTTCCTGATAGAGCTAAAGGATCTAAAAGGCTTAGATAAACTCAAAGGCTACCCTGTATATTCTTTGATAAAGTATTAGAGAAGGCACGGGGCCCGAAGGAAGATTATTGCCCCTGCCCTCCTCGGAGATTTGCCGATTTGGGATGCTCATGGCAAATCTATCGCATAGGACACGGGGACTGAACTAAAATTAGGCCCCTGTAGCTCATAAGGATAGAGCAGCAGTTTCCTAAACTGCGTGTGGCAGGTTCGATTCCTGCCAGGGGCACCATATTCGCAAGGCAGGAATCGCCTCGGTCAGGTTCTCCCGTCCGGCAACTGATAGGAGGACGGGATCCCGCCCTAGGCTTGATTAGCTTGGCGGGAGATT